>Ga0209208_10002577_pt1 | contig 26041 bp, 23 predicted proteins | sample S1TSphfallax_3_FD_187694 | JGI IMG/M metagenome (GOLD analysis project Ga0209208, IMG submission 187694) | Host-associated microbial communities from peat moss isolated from Minnesota, USA - S1T2_Fd - Sphagnum fallax MG (SPAdes) (version 2) | ecosystem: Host-associated > Plants > Peat moss >...
GGCCCGAATGAGGAATACCTCGTCGCCTTCAGCAAAAAAGGCATCGAACACCTCAAGGAACTGGTCGCCCATTACCAGGCCCACCCCGAGGATGCGCCTCAGTTCCTTCACAGCTGATCATCCGACAGCCACCGACGCACCCGGAGCTGCGGCCTACGCCGCATGGTTACTCTGCGAGGTCACGGCCGAGCTTTTGAAAGCGCGCGGCTTCGAGTTTGCTGTTGAGCGCGCCGTGTTCGTCAGCGTTCTGCATCGCCTGTTCGTGTCCGGCTCGGACCGTGCCTGCGAGAAATGGCTGGCGGATTACAAGATCCCTGGGCTCGAGGGCCTTCAGCTTCATCACCTCTATCGGGCTATGGCCTGGCTTGGGGAAATGATCGAGGAGAAGGCGGAAGGGGCCTTGGCGCCGCGATGCGTGAAGGATGTTATCGAGGAGAAGCTCTTCGACCGGCGGCGTGGTCTCTTCACCGACTTCTCGATCGTCTTCATGGATACGACCACGCTTAGCTTTTACGGCGAGGGCCGCGAAACCCTCGGCGCCTATGGCCACTCTAAAGACTATCGTCCGGATCTAAAGCAGATGGTGCTGGCCGTCGTTATCGACAGCGAAGGCCGTCCGATCTGCACGGAGATGCTGGCGGGGAACACGGCGGACTCCACGGTGCTTCTTCCCATCGTCGATCACCTCCGGGACCGGTTCGGGGTGGGGCGGGTCTGCAACGTAGCAGACCGGGGCATGATCTCGGCGGCGACCATCGCGGCTCTTGAGGATAGGGGCCTGGAATATATCCTGGGCGCTCGAGAGCGTTCGAGCGCGGTAGTCCGGGCCGTGGTGATGAACGACGAGACCCCGTTCATCCCTCTTCTGATCGAGCGCGTTCGCGGAAAAACCCAGCTCTTCATCAAAGAGGTCAAGGTCGGCGATCATCGCTACATCGTCTGCCGCAACGAGGCGGAGGCCGAAAAGGACAAGGCTGACCGCCAGGCGATCGTCGAGGGGCTGCAACAGCAGCTGAAACGGGTGGATAAGGCCCTGATCGGGAACAAGGCCTATCGCCGCTACCTTAAGGCGACATCGAAAAACGCGTTCGAGGTCGACGTCGGCAAGTTGGCCGAGGAGGCCCGATACGACGGGATCTTCGTCCTGCGGACGAACGCCAAGATCACTCCGCTGAACGCCGTACTCCGATATCGCGACCTTCTTCAGGTGGAGGATCTGTTCCGCCGGGCGAAGGCTCATATGCGGACCAGGCCCATCTATCACAGCTCCGACGAGGCAATCCGCGGCCACGTGTTCTGCTAGTTCCTAGCGCTCTCTCTTCAAACGGAGCTCACCGATCTGTGCGCAAAGAAGGGTCTAGCCCTGGAATGGGCGGACCTGTTGCGCGATCTGGACCGCTTGCAGGAGGCGACCATTGAAAAGGACGGCAAGCGGGTCACGACCCGCACCGGCGTCACCGGACAGGTCGGATCGGCGTTCCAGGCCGCCGGTGTAGCACTCCCGCCGAACCTGCGCGAACAGGCCGCCTGAGCGGCGCAAAACTCCTAAAATGTAGTGCAAACACGCGCCTGTGCGCGTGCAAGCTACTGATCTACCTGTACTCTTCCGGCGCTACTGTTGAAGTGGGGCTTGACGGATCGCAAAGCCGGCGCCTGAGACGAAGCCTGGGCGACTACAGCGCCGCTCGTTTCGTTGAGCAAGCAATTTTGGGGGGAATAGCTAACCTGGATCAGTATCGGCCGCGGAAGAGCCTCTATGATTTCTTACCGACGCTCGCGATCGATCCAAAACGATCCTCAGAAGTCTAACCCATGAACGCTAGGTCCCAAGGGGCTGTCCCGGCTTCGGACCAGCAGCGTTGGCCGGTGAGGCGGCGGTCCCCCCCGCCGCCCGATCAACTTTCGAAAGCGAACCAGCAAGGACCGCAAACTTGGCAGAGGCTAGGACATGACCTTCCGCCTTCGCCAAGGCGGCCTCCATTGAAGGCGTCAGCCGGAAGCCGCAAATGGACGGCGAAGGGCGATGGAGCGACCGTTCTTGTGGGGCTGTCCGGCGACTGGGTGGCGCGGACGGACGGGGTGGACTTGGGCGCCGTTCAGGACCTCATCAAACCCGGCGTGCGCGTCCTGAAGTTTGACGCGGCCAAGCTTGGGCATTGGGATAGCGCGCTTTTGGCCTTTCTTCTCAATCTGCGTCAGGCCGCCGGCCAAGCCGACGTCGCCTTCGATCAAGGCGGCCTGCCCGTGCCCGCCCAGCGCCTTCTCAAATTGGCTTCGGTTCCGGCGGCGGACTCGCATGCGGAACCGCCGACGCCCTTTCTGGACCGTATCGGCCTTTGGGCGATCGGGATCGGTGCGGAAAGCGTCGAGGGGGCGGCGCTCGTCGGGAACATCGTTCTGCGGGGCGGCGTCGCTTTGCGGGGCCGCGCGGCCATGCGCGTTGGCGATCTGGTCGATGCGATGTATGACGCGGGCCTCGCCGCCCTGCCGATCGTCACGGTGGTCGGCCTCCTGGTCGGCGGCATCCTGGCGTTCATCGGAGCGACCGAGCTCAGCAAGTTCGGGGCCGGGGTCTATGTCGCCAACCTCGTCTCGATCGGCATGGTCCGCGAAATGGCGGCGCTGATGACGGCGATCATCATGGCCGGGCGCACGGGAGGGGCCTACGCCGCCAATGTGGCTGCCATGGAGGGCGGGGAAGAGATCGACGCCCTCAGCGCCATGGGCATACCGGTGTTCGATTACCTGATCCTGCCCCGGGTGCTGGCCCTGACGACCATGATGCCGATCCTCTACCTCTATGGCTGCCTGGTCGGGATTGTCGGCGGGCTCTGCGTCGCCGCCATGACCCTTCATGTCACCGCGACGTCCTTTTTCATCGAAGCGCAGCAATCCTTGTCCGGGGCGCAGTTCGCTCTGGGCCTCGCAAAGAGCCTCTGTTTCGGGGGGTTCATCGCCGTCATCGCCTGCCGCGTGGGCCTGCGCGCCGACCGAAGCGCCGCCGCCGTCGGCAAGGCCGCGACCACCGCCGTCGTCATCGGCATCGTCGGCGTGATCGCCCTAGACGCCGTGTTCGATCTTGGCGCCTCCGCCCTTGGGATCTGACCCATGACGTCCAACCCCGAGCCGCCGATGCTGGAGGTCGAGGACCTCACCGTCGGGTTCGGCAGCGCGATCATTCAACAGAACGTCTCCTTTCGTGTCCACGTGGGCTCCATCTTCGCGATCATGGGCGGCAGCGGGTCGGGCAAGAGCACCTTGCTGAAGGCGATGATCGGTCTTCTGCGCCCGACGGCGGGCTCCGTCCGTGTCAGAAAAGAGGACTATTGGGCCGCGAGCGATGTGCGCCGCGCCGAGATCGACCAGGGCTTCGGCGTCCTCTTTCAGAGCGGCGCCCTCTGGAGTTCCATGACGGTTGCGCAGAACGTCGCCTTGCCCCTGCGTATGCTGTCGGCGCTCGATTGTGCGTCGATCACCGTGCTCGCGGACGTCAAGCTTGCCCTCGTCGGCCTTCAGGGGGCGGGGCGGCTCATGCCGTCCGAACTCAGCGGCGGCATGGTCAAACGCGCCGGTCTGGCGCGGGCTTTGGCGCTCGACCCCGCGATCCTGATGCTGGACGAGCCCTCATCCGGGCTCGATCCCGTAACGGCCAAGCGCCTGGACGACCTGATCCTGGAACTGCGCGACGGTTTCGGCATGACGGTCGTTCTGGTCAGCCACGATCTGCCGAGCCTCTTCGCCATCTGCGACGACGGCGTTTTTTTGGACTCCGAGTCCAAGACGGCGATCGCCCACGGCCCGCCAAGTCGGCTGCGGGATGAATGCGAGCACCCCATCGTCCAGGCCTTCATGCACCGCGAGCGTCCGGCTGTGGATGCCGACACCCCAGGAGCCCCGCATGACCTCCGCTAAACCCGCCCTCGTCGGCGCCTTTGTGCTCAGCGGCGCAGCCCTTCTCGTGGTCGCGCTGATGCTGTTGGCCGGCACGCGTCTTTTTACGCGGGACGTTCGCGCCGTCACCTATTTCCAAGGCTCGGTGGCGGGGCTGGAGGTCGGCGCGCCGGTGACGTTTCGAGGCGTACGGGTCGGGTCCGTCACCCGGATCGGCGTCAGCATCAATATGAAGGACCTCTCGGCGCGTATACCCGTCTTTATGGAAATGAACCCTTCTACCGTGAGGCTGGCGGGGTATGGCCCGAGCGATCCCAAGAGCGTCTTCCAGCGGCTCCTCCTGGCCGGCCTTGAGACGCAACTGGGCATGCAAAGCCTGGTGACAGGTCAGCTCCGGGTCGATCTCGATTTCAAGCCGAACGCGCATGCGACCTATCTGGGCGGGAATGTGGACGGCGACGAGATTCCCTCCAGCCCTTCGACGCTTGAGACGCTCGAAGCGGAGATCACCGCCCTGCCGCTGAAGGAGATCGCGCAGAACGCCAACGAGACGTTGGTCTCCATCAAACACGTCACGGACGCGTTGGGCCCACGCGTCGGGCCGATGCTCGACAGCCTCAAAGAGACCTCCGACGCCGCCCATGGGACCATGGACGCCGCTCATGTGGCCGCGGTCCATATCGACAGCCTAGCAGTCGAGGGCAAGAAGCAGCTGACGGACGATGGGGACGCGCTCAAGGGCGTCCTGGCGTCATCCGACCGCACGGTCCGCGACGCTGACGCGCTCATCGCCTCCCTGAACGAGATGACGGCGCCCAACTCCCGAATTCGCGACGACCTGCAATCCACGACGCGGGATCTCGCGGCCAGCGCCAGCTCGTTGCGGAACTTTGCTCACGAGATCGAACGCAACCCCAGCGACCTGTTCAAGAGAGGAAAAGAGCCGTGAATGGATCGCTCAGACGCGGGCTTGTGCTGGCGGGCGCGATGCTGATGCTCGCGGGGTGCGGTACATTCCCGCTGCCCAAAGTCTACATCCTTGGCGATGAGGCCCAACCGACGCCCGGTGTAACCAACGAGGCGGGCTTGCCCCATCTCGACCTGAAGACGGTGACGGTCCCGGACTACCTCGACACCACCGACATCCTTCGACGCTCGGCGTCGAACCAGGTGGCCACAAGCACAAAGGGCCGGTGGGGGGAGCGGGTGTCCGTCGGGATCACTCGCGCCTTGCGCACGGATCTCGCCGCGCGACTGCCCAACGTCGTCATCGAAAGCCGGGGCGCCTACGAACCCGTCCGTCGCCTGGTGGTGGACGTCGAGCGCTTCGAGATCGGGGAGGACGGGCGCTGCACGCTCTCCGCCCGCTGGCGCGTCACCACGGCGAACAACAAAGTCTCCGCAAACAGCGAGGAAGGGACCTTCATCGTCGCGGCGAGCGCCGGGACGGACGCGGCCGCCAGCATGGCCATGACCTCAGCCATAGACCAGCTCGCCGCGCGGATCGCCCTCACAGTGGCCGCACCACAGACCGTAAGCTTGGGTGCACCTCGATAGAGCCCTCTGGGTATATTCCGAGGCTACGCAAAGGGGATGCATCGCGATCCACGGTCTGGCTCAACCATGATCAACGGTGTCCACGGCCATGCCGCCCGATACATCTGGCCCTCCTCAAATCCACGGGTCCATGGACATGGGCACGCACTTTAGAACGTATCACACCTCTATGATCGGCCTTCGTTACATTGTCCTGACTGCGGTGGTGTCGCTTTCTATTCTGATCACGGTCTTCTGCACGGCCGTCAGGCGGGGCGGGACCTTATTCGTCGCCTTCGTGGAATTGGCCGTCGGCCTATATTTCGCCAAGGAGCGGAAAGAGACGTCATGGCAATCGGACGTCGCCGAATTGATCATCTCGACCTAGGTCGAAAGCGGTCAGCCCACGGCTAATAACGTCCCGGGGGGGCAGCCGGCGAGGGACGCTCACGATGTGGGCGATCATAGCAGTGCTCGCGACCATCGCCATTGGCGCGGTCTTGGCGCTCCTTCCTCACGCCCCGTGACAACAAAAGTCGCCCTGATCAACGACACCGCAATCTAATACATTGCGCGGGTGCTCAGCGGATAGTTGATTGTGACTTAGAAGATTATAACGTAATACTAGTCCAGGGCAGCGACGCGGCCTTGATCGACAGCCCAAGACAGGCCGGCTGAAAGCACCGAAAGGCGGTAATCGGACTCGCGGTCGCCCGACTTGGCCGCGACTTCGGCGCGGTACGCCATAAAGGCCCGCTTCACTCGGGGGTTGTTGAGCGCCGGCACGGGCAGGTCGCCGAACTCAGCTTCGAGCGCCGAGAGTTTTCGGCGATATTCCTTCAGGGTACTTGCCGCGAGTTTCGCCTTGAACTCGCGCGACATCGAATAGTCCCGCATCAATCCCGCGAACACGCCGGTCGTGTGGCGGCTTACGAGGCACGACTCCGCGATTTGGAAGCTTGCCAGAAACTCCGGCGAACCGGGCTCGCCAGCAAGGCGCGCGCCGGTTTCGCGGTGATAGTAGTATTTGACGATGCGGCCGCCGCTGAGACGTTTACGGACGGTGTTGACGCCTTTAAGCGCAACGCGAACCACGACGTCTCTCCCAGTCCGCCAAGGGGTCGGAAACGTCGGACTCGCTCAAGATACCGCTCAAGCGATCCATGTGTTTTTCGAGGAGCCTAAGGTCGACCCTGCCTCCTGCAAGGGTCGGATTAGGATATTCGCCCCGTAGCCGTGCGGTGTTGTAAGCGGCTTGGCTTACGCTGGCGTAGGCGGCCGCCCGAAGCGTAAATGAGGCGACTGAAGACCGACCCAGCTTACTGTCCGCGAATTAGTGAAACCTCTGTCCGCGATTTAGCGGAAGCGGTGGCCCAGAAAACCGAAATACGCAGTTAGGGTGGCCACTGTATCGTCGCGCGGAGGGTGCAAGGTTGGGAACGGTCAAGTCCGTCGCACGCTCCATTTCCACGTTGGTCGGCTGGGCGCCGCAAGGGCGGATCACCGCAAGAACTTTGGCAGCTGCGCTCATAGGCGCTTCGGCGCCGATCCTGCTGGGTCTTGCCATCGGCCGACTTCAGCTTGGTCTGACCATCGGTCTGGGAGCCCTGTTCTTTTCCGGCGGCACTGACGCTCGCGCGATGCAGCGCTGGCAAGCGGCGGGCTCGGCCTTGCTCGTGACCCTTGTCTCGGTCGCTGCGGCCCTTCTGATTGTCTCCGGCCCGGCGCCGGAGCCTGCCTTGGTCGGCCTCGCCTTCATCGCCGCCCTGTTCAGCGGGTTCAGCCGCGCGGTAGGTCCGGTCGCGATCCGGGCGATCATCTACACGGTCCTTTGTGTTACCTTGCTAGAATCCCGAGCCTCGCACCGGGAAGCCGCAGCGGTCATCTTCGTGTTGGGCGCAGGTTGGAACATCCTCGTGCGAACGGGCCTGGCTGAGCCCGTCGCCGCCGACCCCGACCCCCAGACTAGAAAACCCACGTTTCGACAGTTGTGGTCCAACTGGCGCCGCGGTCTATCGACGTTCGCGGGCTGGCAGTTTCCGCTGCGTCTCGTGGGAGGACTGACAGGCGCCTGCGCGCTGCGGGACGTCTGGCCGGACCGACACTTCGGCTGGATCATACTGACAACGGCGCTGTTGACAGAGAGGCAGCTCGAGCGCTTCCCCGCCAAAATTTTGCAACGGATGGTCGGCACCGTTGGTGGGGTTGGGCTGGCGTTCCTGTTGCTGTCCGAGCGGCTGGACCAGAGGGCGACCATTGCGGTCGCCGCCGGAATTGTCGCGCTGGCGGCGCTCGCGAGGCTGAGGAGTTATCTTCTGTACTCCAGCTTGTCGACGCCGGTAATCCTGCTCGCCATAGACTTCGGCAAGGCGTTGGATCACCGGTTGCTCACCGACCGGCTGGCCGCGACGGTCATCGCCGCACTGATCGTGTTGGCGGGTAACCAGATCATGGCGGGTGTCCTGCTTTCCACTTCATCAAAATTGTCTAAGTTTTGAATACTCTATGGCTCGACAGCAATTACGAATAGCAGCCGGTCCAGAGATTGCGGTTGATACGTGCCGCGAGGGACACTCCTGAAAACTGCGGTTCCGGTTCAGTCAATTTAGGTGCAGAAACCCAAGTACCGGGGCTGGCGCCGGAGCCGCTCACAGTCAGGCCGCTTACGGCCGACAGCGCCGGCGCATAGGCGATAGTAGCGCTTGTTACCGTGACCGCCCAGGTCACCGTAGCGCCCAGGGTGATTGAAGAGACCGGCTTGGGGCCGCTCCCGTCGTCGTCGCCGCCAGCAAGACAAAAAGGGCCGCAGCCCGCGATCGCGCCATCTTCCGCCTCTGCGCCTATCCTTCCAGTTTAGGACCGGTGATGGTGGACCGCAGCAGATCTGACCGTTCGACTGGCCACGGGAGCCTGCGAAGCTCAGGTATGTTCGGATTCTGCTCCGCGCCTAAGGACCGATGCAGAAGGCGGCGGCTGGAAACGTCTGAGATCGGTATCAGATGAAACGCTCACGCCCCTGTCAGACCCCGGTGGGCTCGCGGCCAAAGGTCTTGAACTGAAGCTTAACAGGCCTCCACAATAATTTATTGGCCTTGGGAAACTTGGGCGAGCGGGCGCGTTTCGCAGGGTGACGTCGCTGGCCGTGCGTCGCGCTACGCGTACTTTCTGCGGCCCCTGTCTATCCAAAGACATGCTCTCTCACATCCCCACAAAGGACTCGATTGTGCTCGAGATCAAGGACGACAAGACCAACACGAAAAGCCACGAGATGGCTGGCGCCTGTCCTTATGGCGGCGATCGCATCGGCGGCGCAATGGGCGCGCCCCCGTCGTTGTCCGACTGGTATCCGAACCGTCTCAAGGTTGAGCTCCTGCATCAAAACGGGCCGCAAGCCGATCCGTTGGGTGCAGAATTCGACTATCCCGCCGAATTTAATAAGATCGACTTTGCGGCGCTCAAGCGCGACATCAAAGGCTTCCTGACCTCTACGGTCGCCTGGTGGCCTTCGGACTACGGCAACTATGGGCCACAGATGGTCCGCATGGCTTGGCACGCGGCGGGAACCTATCGGATCGCCGACGGCCGAGGCGGCGCCGGCGAAGCAAGGCAGCGCTTTGCGCCAATCGAAAGCTGGTGGGACAACGGAAATACGGACAAGTCGCGCCGCCTAATTTGGCCCATCAAACAGAAATACGGCGACGCGCTCTCCTGGGGCGACCTGATGATCCTTACGGGCAATTGCGCCCTGGAGATCATGGGGTTCCCAACTTACGGCTTCGGGGGCGGTCGGCGCGATGCGTGGGAGGCCGACACTAGCACCTACTGGGGCCCTGAAGTGTGGAACCCAAAGGATGTGACCTCCTTCGACAGCATGGTCACCCGCGACAAGCGTTGGCGGGGCCAAAATGGCGACGCCGACTATGATCTTGAAAATCCCCTCGCCGCGACGCACCAGGCTCTGATCTATGTCAATCCTGAAGGCCCGTACGCCAATGGAGATCCCATCGGTTCGGCGCGCGACATCCGCATCAGCTTCACCCGCATGGCTATGAATGACGAGGAGACCGTCGCGCTAATCGCCGGCGGGCACGCCTTCGGCAAGAGCCATGGAATGGTCGCCGCCAGCGAGGTCGGGCCACCCCCGGAATTGGCGCCCATCGAGGCGATGGGCCTTGGCTGGCGAAATCCGGAGGGCACGGGCTTTGCTCAATACGCGATGACCAACGGCATTGAAGGCAGCTGGACCCCCAATCCAACCCAGTGGGACAACAGCTATCTGGAAAACCTGTTCCGGTTCGAATGGGTACAAACCAGAAGTCCCGCGGGCGCGCTGCAATGGACCCCGGCGGACCCCGCCGCGCCCAAGACCCCGGACGCGCACATCGCCGGCCAGATGAACCCCTTGATGATGATGACCACCGACATCGCTCTCAAGACAGATCCGGCGTATCGCGCGGTCTGCGAAAAGTTCTTGGGGGATTTCGACGCCTTCACCCAAGCCTTTTCCAAGGCGTGGTACAAGTTAACTCACCGCGACATGGGGCCTCGAGAACGGTACCTCGGCCCTGAAAAGCGGCTTGAGGATGACCTTCTGTGGCAGGATCCCATCCCACCCGGGACCCATGGTGTTATTGACGACGAGGATATCGCGACGCTCAAGGCCTCGATCCTGGCCACAGGCGTCTCGGCGTCCGACCTCGTTTTCACCGCATGGTCTGCGGCTGCAACGTTCCGCAACAGCGATAAGCGCGGCGGCGCGAACGGGGCTAGGCTTGCGTTGGCGCCGCAAAAGAATTGGGCAGTCAACCGGCGAACCTTACCTGTAATCGCGACGCTCCAACGCGTGTTCGAGGAGTTCAACAGTCTGAAGGGTACAGGTTCCAAGGTTTCACTCGCCGACCTCATCGTGCTGGGCGGCTGCGCGGCGCTTGAGAAGGCGGCGACAAACGCTGGCGCGCCGATCGCGGTTCCGTTCACACCTGGGCGGCGGGATACGACCCAGGCGCTCACCGACGTCGAGATGACCGAGTGGTTGAAGCCAGTCGCCGACGGATTCCGCAATTACTTCGACGAGCGTTTCATGGACATTGCTCACGGGGTCGCGCCCGAGGACATGTTCCTCGACAAGGCGCAACTTCTTTCGCTCACGGCGCCCGAATGGGTCGCTCTCGTTGGGGGGCTGAGGGCGATGGGCGCGAATTATGACGGGTCGGCCTATGGCATCTTCACCGATTGCGTCGGTTCGCTGACGAACGACTTCTTCACCGTGCTGACGAGCATGGAGTATGAATGGAGAAAGGACGACGAGAGCAGCATGACCTTCGTCCTTGTCGATCGTTCGACCGGCGCTCCGCGATTTAAAGCGACGTCCAGCGACCTGATATTTGGCTCCAACAGTCAGCTTCGCGCTGTCGCCGAGGTCTATGCGAGCCGCGATGGACACGCGCGTTTCGTGAAGGATTTCGTGAAGGTGTGGGACAAAGTCATGATGCTGGATCGGTTCGACGTGCGACCCTGAGACTCCTTCAGCCGGCCAGGAACTTTAGGCGCTCTCTGCTTTCCAGCAGAGAGCTGTTCCTTGCGTGCGACGCCAGCTTCATGTGAAACTTCGGAAATTTGGTGGGCGGCCCGACATCCATAGCCCGCTGTCAGGACGGCCCGTTCATTGCCCCCGTAAAAGGCCTTCCCGGGCTTCCCGACGAGGGCCACAGCTTGGCGAAGGTCCTTGCCGATCTCGAGGCGCAGATCGGCCTCGACTTCAAGCGCCATCGTCGCCTACGCCGGATAAAAGGGGCACAACACACCTTCGACCAGCGTTCCAGCCAGACCCTGCTGTCGATGCGGCGAGGCTTCCGGCGATACAGCCCAAACCCTCGAAACCCTCACGAGACCGGCTATGATTAACCCGCGAATGCAGTGATCATCTCTTTGCAGAAGGCGGGCAGGTCGTCGGGTTTACGCGAGGTGATCAGCCCCCTGTCGACCACCACCTCCTCATCCACCCAGTCCGCGCCCGCGTTGCGCAGGTCGGCTTCAAGCGATGGCCAGGAGGTCATCTTGCGGCCATTGACGGCTTCGGCGTTGATGAGGGTCCACGGACCGTGACAGATCGCGGCGATGGGCTTGTGGGCCTTCGCAAACGCACGCACGAAATCAACGGCTCCAACATCGATGCGCAGCGTATCGGGGTTTGCGACGCCGCCTGGGAGGACCAGGGCGTCGTAGTCTGAGGCCTCAACCGAAGCCAGGGCGCGATCGACCTTGACCCGTCGTCCGACCTTGTCATGTTCCATACCTTGAATTTCGCCCTCCGTGAGGGAGATAACATCCACCTGGGCGCCGGCGGCTTTCAGCGCCTCGACGGGGCGCTCAAGTTCTGATTGCTCAAACCCATTTGTGGCGAGAACCGCGACGGTCCTGCCAATGAGGCTTTGATCGGTCATGCGTGGGTCTCCTGCTGTCGCCCGCGACCTGACGAAGCGCGGGCCTGATTTCAAACCTATTGCGGCGGTTAAGCGCCTACGGACTAGGGCTGGCCGCCGCCCCCGGCGGCGCCGTAGACTTGGCCAGTGGCGTAGCTCGCATCTGCGGCGGCGAGTTGGACGTAGATGGACGCCAACTCCGCCGGCTGACCGGGGCGGCCCATTGGCGTGTGGCTTCCGAACGTCTCCAGCTTTTCCATGCTGGCGCCCCCGCTGACCTGCAGCGGCGTCCAGATGGGGCCGGGCGCTACGCCGTTCACGCGAATACCGTGCGCGGCGAACTGCTTGGCCAGAGACTTGACGAAGTTCATGGTCGCCGCCTTGGTTTGGGCATAGTCGTAGAGATCCGGGGTAGGGTCGTACGCCTGCTCAGACGTGGTGGCGATGATAACCGACCCTGGCTTTAGGTGCGGCAGGGCCGCCTTAATGATCCAGAACGGTGCGTAGATGTTGGTTTTCATCGTCGCGTCGAAATCCTCGGTGGTGATGTCGAGGATCGAGTCGTGCGCCTGTTGTCTTCCGGCGTTGCTGACAAGGATGTCGAGGCCGCCCAAGCGCTTTGCGGCCGTGGACACGAGGCTCTCACAGAAGGCCTCATCTCGGAGGTCGCCCGGGATCCCCACGCCAACGCGCCCCTCGGCCTCGATCAGGTTGATGACTTCGCGGGCGTCGCCTTCCTCACTCGGGAAATAGTTGATAGCGACGTCTGCGCCTTCGCGGGCATAGGCGATGGCGGCGGCGCGACCCATGCCGGAATCGCCGCCGGTAATGAGCGCCTTGCGACCGAGCAGGCGGGCGGACCCGCGATAGCTCGTTTCGCCGTGATCGGGCCTAGGGTCCATTTTGCCGGCGAGACCGGGCCACGGCTGAGTCTGCCGGTGGAACGGCGGCTGAGGATATTTCGAGATGGGATCGATCAATGGTTCGGCGCTCGTGGGCGTGACGACGTCATGGCGCGACATGGAAATCCTCAGCTGCTTGCGACACTACGGGTCATTTGCAGAACGAAGGACGCCACCTTTTGTTGCGTCGACGGACGACCGAGCATGCCCGCTGACTATCCTCTCTACAGCGGCGACTGTTTTTGGGGGGGGGTGGCCAACGCGGCTATATTTAGCCTGCCAAAACACAACCTAATTTCAATCTTAGTGCCTGTAGATAATAACGGCTCAAAATTTTGAATTTCAGATCCAGAAATATTCAAAATACTCAATTAGGCTCTTCAAAAGATGATCAACCCTATCATTTATACACCAATCAAGCCACAAGGAGGGGCCGCGACTAGCGCGGGGCCATGCCAGTACATGCGGCGCCCCTGGTTAACAAGAGGGACTTCCCGCCTCACGCAGATAGCTAACCGCCTTGGCTATATCCTGAACCATGAAGGCATGGAGCGGGGCGATGCAGACATACCTACTCCATGCTCTGGCCGCATCCGTAAAACGGAGCGTGATTCGCCCAGAGCTCTCCATGCGTCTTGCCCGGGGGACCGGTGAGCAACTCGCCTCCGCTCTCGTGACCCTAGAGCGAAGCCGCCTTCACTTTGCTGTGTAGTGCGCTCGAGGGCGATCCAGCGTTGAAAGATGAAGGCGCGATGTCCCCGCCGGCGGCCGTCTTAATCGGCTTCGTGTCACCTCTACAGGGTGGAACCTCTCATAGGCTCGAACACTTTAACCCACAGGGTTGATCGAACCCGGAGTGCTGAGGGCGTTCAACATGAGCCTAGACATCAACGATACGGCGGCTGTCGAGAAGCGGCTCTGGGACGAGATTGAGAGCAATCGCTTCGGCATGCTCGGCGCGGCCGAAGGCGTGATGCGTGTTACCCCGATGACGGCATTCGCTGAGCGCGAGTCTCGCACGCTCTGGTTCTTCACTAGCAAGGAGACCGAGCTCGCCGATGCATCCAGGAGAGGTTTGTCCGGTTTTTTTGTGGTCATGGCCAAAGACCAGGACCTTCAAGCCTGTATGCGCGGCGAACTGGCTGCCGTCCACGACGTCCTTCACGTCGAGAAATACTGGAGCCCGGCAGTCGCAGCCTGGTTTCCTGGTGGTAAAGACGACCCTAGCTTGACCTTGATGAGCTTGACCTGCGCAGAGGCGGACGTGTGGATTTCTGAAGTAGGACCGATTGGCTTCGGCTGGGAGATAGCGAAGGCAAATATAACCGGAACCCGGCCAAAGGTCGGCAGTCACGCGACCCTCGTTTTTTCCAGAAGCGCAACACTGGCGAAGCGCCTAGAACCGGATCAGCACTAAAGGGCGTCGCCGTAACGCCAAGGCTCTGACCGAAGGGCGGCGTTAATAGCTCTGTCACGATAACGCCCAGGGCGGCATTTGGGCGTCATCCTCTACGCTGCGGCGATTTGAGCGCGGAGGGGATTGGAAACATCTGGCTCCGATGCACGTGATGACCACTGATGGGTTGAAACCCTCAGATGGCGGCGCTGAAGCGGTTCCCCGCGACAGGGTAGCTCGCGCTCCACGCAGCGAATAATAAGGTCGGACTAATTAAGCCGATTTTGTTACGATTCTTTGCCGCGCACCGCCCGAGGTCCCGGGGCCAGACACCTTGGCGCCCTTGGGCATCGATTGGGCCGCCAATCGCACTACCGCCCGAAAGGCGGTTGGACCGGTATAATCGAGCTACTTTTCCTTTCGCTGCGCCGCGGTCACCTCATCAATCGCTTGCGGTTCGCTGTGACCTTTCGGCGATAGTGGCGAACGACCTTTGCGCTGGCCCCGGCGGCGCTAACGCCTAGGGCGCCGGTGAACGCCAACCGTTGAAGCTCCGCCGCCGCCTCGACCTTTTCCCGGACCATCCGCTCAGCCTCAGCGGCGCCTTCTGGTCCTCCCCGCGCGATCTTAAGCGTGCGCAGGGCGATCACCGATGACGCTTCGATCGCCAGAGACCAGGCGCTGGCCCCGACGCCTGCCCATTGATTTCGACGGCGGATCATGTGTCATCACCTCCAAAGCGTCTGCTTGACCATGACTTCAACGCACAGAAGCCGAAGCCTCTGGTGATGGCCGCGACATCGCCATCGCGCGGCTTGCCGCCGAGGTTCGCCGCACCCAGACACCTCATTGAGAGTCTCATCAGTGCGCAGTCCGCCCTCAGCGCGGCTTTGTGTGGATTGTCGGCTTGCGCCGTAAGCCTCACGTCAGAGCGCGCCAGTCCATATGGCGGGCCCGTCATTTTGGGTGCGATGCGCGAGGCCGTGGCAACCGGCCGCGTCGGCAGGGTAACGCCGGCTACAGGGTTAAACACGCTCGTAAGCGCCGATGACGACCCCCTTCGCCAAGACGTGTCCGCTCATCGCCTCGACCACTGCGGACCTGCCGGGGGTATGATCAAACGCGAGTTTGCGATCCAAGGCGAAAATTTGGAATGCGTAGAGGTGTGGGCCATGACCAGGTGGCGGATCGGGCGGCGTATAGGCGGCCTGTAGAAACGAGTTGCGACCAAGGTTTTCGTCCAGTCCATCGTGGTTCGGGCTGCGAAACAGGCCCTCGTCCAGGGAGTTCAAGTCCGGCGGCAGGTCCCAGGCCAAGAGGTGCACCAGGGGTTCGGCGGTCGGCGCATCAGTGTCCTCGACGATCAACACCAGACTGGCGGCGGCCTCCGGCACGTTCTGCCACGTCAGAGGCGGGGAGATTTGCTCACCATCGCCCGTGAAGCGATCAGGGATGTCTCCCGCATCGCCGAATGCGGGGCTTAGGACATTAATCGTGTCGGGGACCTGAGCGAAAGCCGGGTCCTCAGCGATGATCTTGTCATAACCGGCGCGAACGCCGCGAAGCGCGTAGCCAAGGCCACTCGGGATTTTTTCAAGCATGTTGAGCTCCTTGAGGACACAACGCGCGAGACCAGCGGTCGTTTCGGAACCGGGGGCGGCGAGGGCGGATGGCGGGTCATCCCCCTCCGGCGGCGCGCCTTATCCTGGCTCCCCCGCTAGGTTGGTGTTGAGGGAGCCATTTCGCGCGTCCCAGCCCTGCGGCTCAACATTGAACCTTGGCCTATCTTTTGTGTTACCTCTCCATGAGACATCGTGGACGACCATCTTCTTTTTTCATTGGTGCGCCACAGAGCCCGCGCCATGCCGCCTGTGGCCGCCCTGACGGGCTCTCACGATCTGGGGGCGCACACGCCAGGGCGCCCCTCCCCCCGGGGCGAGCTTGCTTTCAACCTCCGAGCCGCGGCCAAGGGCGTCGGAGACCTTTTCGCCAGAAAGTTGAAGTCAGCGCCGAACCCGAAAGGCGGCCTTGGAACGTTCGCACGCTTGATGGCCGCGGCATCGCGGGTGCGGGCCAGCCGTCGCGGGCGGACACGCCGCTTTGGACAAAGCGCCGGCGGCTATGCGAACTTCAACTGTGGTCCGCTGGCGACGCCAAGGTCATCGCGCGGGAGCTCTCGAAACGAGAGAAAAGCCTCGCAGCGGCGCGCCATCATATTTCCGACACTATTTCGGTGCGGGGGCTGCAAACGTCATATTGGATGCGTGCTGAATTAGTGACATCGTGCTGTACTTGGCGGATCAACACGATCTATGCATATCGCACCCGTCATGCCCTAACGTGAGCGGCGTCGAAAGCAAGGGTTTCCAATGGTCGCTGAGGTGAGACCCAATGCGAACATTCTAGCTGTTCCTCCTGCTGATATCGAGTTCCGCAAGCTTGCTGAGCACATACCAACGCTTTGCTGGATTGCCGATTCAGAGGGTTATATCACGTGGTACAACTCGAAGTGGTATGAATATACAGGAAAGACACCCTCCGAAATGGAGGGGTGGGGCTGGCAGGCTGTCCATGACGCTAGGGACCTCCCTGATATTCTAGAGCGGTGGAAGACCGCTATTTCGGCGGCTGAGCCGTTCGAAATGGTTTTTAGGATCCGCGGCGCCGACGGCGTCCTGAGACCCTTTCTGACAAGGATAAATCCAGCGTTTGACGCCGACGGCGCAATCACCAACTGGTACGGCGTCAACGTGGATATCACGCTCCAAGTCGAGGCCGAGGATGCGGCGGCGAAAACCGAAGCTCGGTTTCGCTTACTCGCCGACTCAATGCCGCAGCTCGTCTGGTCGGCGGCGGCTGACGGAGCGCGGGACTACCACAATGCCAGGTGGTATGAGTTCACCGGCGCCCCTATCGGGGCCTGCGATGGCGATGGCTGGGCTGCGTTAGTTCATCCAGAAGATCGCGAGACGGCCATGTCTGAGTGGGGACTCGCCCGTCAGCAGAGGGCGCCTTTCCAGAGCGAATATCGTCTTCGCCAGGCCTCAGGCGAGTATCGGTGGGTGCTCGCAGGCGGACAGCCGGAATTGAACGCTGAGGGTCTTGTGACGCGTTGGTACGGCGCGTGCACAGACATCGAAGAGATCATGCGGGCGCGTTTGCTGATGCGGCGTTCCCACGATGAATTGGAAGCGCAAGTGGCCCAGCGCACCGGAGAGCGGAATCTCCTGGCGACATTGGTTGAGTGCACCGACGTAATGGTTATGGCCGTTGACGCGGGCTACAAGATTCTCGCCATCAATCGAGCAAACATCAACGAATTCCACCGGCTCTATGGCCAACGGCCGAAGGTCGGGGACAACATCCTCGACCTGTTGTCCAGCCAACCGGTCGAGCGCTCACGCTCGCAAGCTGCCTGGGCGAGGGCGATTGCAGGCGAAGAATACACAACGGTCGAGACGCGCGGAAACCCCGACCGCGCGCAATCAGATTATGAAATCAAATTCCGGACCCTGAGAAACGACGCTGGAGATAGAATTGGGGCATTTCAATTCGTCACGGACGTAACCCAGCGTCTAAATGACGAGCGATCCCTGGCGCAGGCTCAGGAGGCGCTGTTACAGGTGCAAAAGCTTGAGGCCATGGGTCAGCTTACCGGAGGCGTGGCTCATGATTTCAACAATCTCCTTACTCCCATTCTCGGCGCCCTGGACATGCTAGCGCGGCGCGCGATCGGTACCGAGCGAGATCAGCGTCTCATAAAGGCCGCCACTGAATCGGCCGAGCGCGCGCGCACACTGGTTCATCGTCTGTTGGCCTTCGCGCGGCGTCAGCCGCTACAATCTGAGCCTGTCGATGTGGGCGGACTTGTTCGTGGCATGGCTGATTTGATTTCCAGCGCGGCAGGCCCCGCCGTTGACGTCGTGCTTGAAATTGCTGAGCCCCTGCCGCTGGCCAAGGCCGATGGCCACCAGTTAGAGATGGCGATCCTTAATCTGAGCGTAAACGCGCGCGACGCGATGGAGGGGACCGGTCGGTTGACAATCTCGGTGACCGCCGAGGCGGTGGGCCCAGGATCCAACTGCGCCTTGAGTGCTGGCGATTACGTGCGGATCTGCGTTACGGACACGGGAAAGGGCATGGACGAGGCCACCCTTGCGCGGGCGATCGAGCCTTTTTTTTCGACGAAGGGTCTCGGACAAGGGACAGGTCTTGGCCTCTCAATGGCCCACGGCCTTGCCTCGCAGCTCGGCGGCGCGCTCACCATCGAAAGTCAGCCTGGGAACGGCGCTCAGGTAGCGATCTGGCTGCCGCAGACCGTTTCGCCGTTGACCTCCAATGTGGCGCATCCGCAGGGCGAGGTCTCTCGGAGTAAGGCCGGGATTGTGCTGCTTGTCGATGACGAGGTGCATATTCGGGACATTGCGAGCGAAATGCTGATTGATCTGGGCTTCCACGTTCACGAAGCGGTGTCGCCTGAAGCTGCGCTCGCCGCAATTGACGCCGGTCTTGAGCCAGACATTCTCATCACCGACCATCTCATGCCAGGAATGACGGGCGTGGAGCTGGCCTACGCGGTCCAAGCGCGGCGTCCCTGCGCACGATCCCTCATCATTTCCGGCTTCGCGGAAGTCGAGACCCTCGATGCAGCGTTGCCCCGTCTCGCGAAACCCTTTGTTCAGCGCGACCTCGCCAATGCTTTGGCGGAAATCCTGTGTTCCGGCGGCGCTGTATCGGAGTGAACGCCAAGCGTGGTTAAGGCGCACCGTCAGCGCAAATGAGACTGACCTGAGCACAGCAATTCTTGGCGGACGTAATTTGAAAATGCCGCGATCAAGGCGGTATCTCAGGTCTGAACTTGACATTAATCGGACTGCAAAAATAGGGTTCCGATCTATCGACCGGCAGAAATACGCAGGATATAATCGTTTGATCAGAATTATATTTGTAGATAATCAACGTCGGGCATAAAAAAGGTTTCTTCGCTCCAAGTGGCGACGGATGGCGCGGGTTTGCTGCATCGAACCTCGCTATTGCTCCACAGTGGAAAACATTTGCAAGGACTGTCCTTGACGATGCTGACTTGGCGTCACGGCATGGATCTTCCGGACCGATTTCAGGGCTACCTGCCCCCTGTTGTGACGGAAATCTTAGTGGCGGCAGTTGCCGTAACTCTGGCGATCGGCGCTCGCCTTCTCATCGAATTAGTCGTTGGCGACGTCGTCGCATTCGCTCTGGTCTTTCCAGCCGTTGTCGGCGCCGCCTTATTCGCCGGTTGGCGTTCTGGCGCCTACGTGATTGTCTGTGGCCAGTTGCTCGCGTGGTTTTTTCTGCTTCCCATTAAGGGAAGTTTCCAGTTCGCCACCCTGAGTGATGCAGTCAGTCTCTTCCTGGCGACGACCGCCCAGGCCCTCATGCTTTGGTTTGTCGTCGGATATAGAAACGCCGCGCACCGTCTCGTCGATCTTGAGGCTGGACGCGCTGCTGAACTTCAACAAAGACTGGAGGCCATGGATGCCCAGGCGCGCGTGGATTCTGTGCTGCGCGCGCAGGAGCTTGCCCTGCAGCAGACAAGGCAAAACCTGTTCGCAATTTATAATTCCAGCGCCGATGGGTTGACCCTGTGTCGGGCGATCAAGGATGAAAGAGGCGACGTCGTCGATTATTACGTGCTTGAAGTTAACGATGCGCACCGGGAGCTGACCGGCGCAACGCGCACGCAAATGCTCGGCGCGCCTGTTAGCCAAATTGCACCTCCAGTGAACCCCCGTTGGTTCTCAAGCGCTGACGCCGCGCTCAAGACAGGAAAGATGCAGCACTTCGACGTCCGCAGTCCTGTCACGGGGCGCTGGCTCAACATACGCGTCTCACCCGTCTCGGATGACCAGTTCCAGCAGACGTTTGTTGATGTCAGCGACAGGCATCTTCTCGACGAGCAGCGGCAGCATCTCTTGAAGGAAATGAGTCACCGGATCGCAAACAATCTCCAAATGATCGCGAACTTCCTTCATGTCCAAGCAGGCTTTGTTGATGGTGCGGCAAGGGCGCAATTGAAAACGGCGGAGGGGCGGGTTCACGTCCTTGCAAAACTGCATTCTCTCTTAGCGTACGCGGAGAGCGATGGAGCGATCGACGCCGCCGAATACATAGGTGAACTATGCGAGTATCTTGGGACGTTAGTAGATCGGCCCGACCATATCAAAATTGAACATCAATGCCGATCTTTACCGCTCTTGGCTGAGAAGATGGTCCCAGTTGGCTTTATCATCAGCGAGTTGGTGACCAACGCCGTGAAGTATGCATTTCCAAATAATTCTTCCGGCGTGATTTCGGTTCGTCTCGCTCCTGAGGAGGGGTGTTGGTCTCTTTCTGTCGCCGACAACGGTCAGGGTCTCAATGAAGCCCCAACGTCTAGCGCCGCTAAAGCGCGTGGGGGTCTTGGAACCCGGCTCGTGCAGGCGTTCGTCAACCAACTTGGGGGTGAGCTCATCACGCATGCAAGCGCAGGGGTCGAGCACGTCATTTCCTTTGTGCCGTGAAGGCTGGAGGGCGAAGCGCGCGGGCAGCCATAAGCGCGGCCGAGCGAACGTCCACTTTAACTGATGAAGGCGGCGACCGGAGGTCGGCGTCCATGATCGCGTGCAGCGCATGGCACGCTTGCGTCGTCGCAGAAGGATAGCTCAGGACCGCGCGATGGTCGTGGCTTCATGCCCCACAGCGCTAAACCCTCGGCGGCGTCCGCTCAGTGGCGTTAGAGGCGCCGGAGCGTCGATTTTCGCTTGCCGAGTATTGCAGGGAACTTGCAACACCTAAGAGAGTTTAACGTTCCAATGGCCCGATCCGCTTGAAAACGGCTAAGTCGAGGCGAGATCCAATCCTGAGCGGAGCTTTGACTTGACCGAGAAGATTCCAGGAGACCGATCAAAGTTGAGTTTGTGGGTCCGGACTTCTTTGTCATGGCTTGACCGATCTATATCCTTGAAATTCCTTCTTTCTGGGGTGGTTCTGGTGGCAGCCGCTGGTGCGATCTTCATTTCATTTGGTGGCGTCGATGTTTCGGCCGACAAGCCGGATGGTTGGTTGATGAGAAATTTGCTGCACTTTGTCTTTAAACGCAGCGAAGCATCGCGCTCGATCAGCGTAGCTCCGCCCGCAGATCTCGCTGCGCTTTCCCGCGTTCAGCTCGCAGCCCAACACTTTGATATGGTCTGTTCCAACTGCCACGGCCGCCCTGGTTATGGGCAGTCGGTCACCGCCCTCTCCATGAGCCCCAGGCCCCAGTATCTGCCGCACGTTATTGGCCAGTTCACGGACCCGGAACTCTACATGATTGTGGAGCACGGGGTGAAGTTTAGCGCGATGCCGTCATGGCCTACCGGAGCGCGCGGCGACGAGGTTTGGTCGATGGTCGCCTTCCTGCGCCAACTGCCCAAACTCGACGCCAAGTCGTATCTTGCGATGACGAGGCTCCCGCAAAATAGCGGGCCGCCGGCCAACGGCTCCGGTGACGATGCGGCCCTGCGCCCAGCGGATGCGCGGCGAAACGCGCCGCCGCGGGATGAGTTCCTTTATGCGGCGCCCGCTTCAGGCTTTTCCGACCAGACCATTCACACGGCTCCTGTGGCCACCTGTTCGCGGTGTCACGGGGCTGATGGAACCGGGGGCGCGACTGGCGGCGAAGCGCCCAACTTGACCATTCAGGACGCCGGCTATCTTCGCAAGGCGCTGGACGCCTATACGAGCGGCTCTCGCAAGAGCGGCTTCATGCAGACCATCGCCGCAGAGCTTTCTGCTGCGCAGGTTGAGACGTTGGCGAATTACTATGCAGCATTGCCGGTCCGCACGGTGGTTTCGCCGCCAGCCGATCCGGCATTGGTCAAGCGGGGCGAGTTGATTGCAACCCTTGGCATCCCAGAGCTTGCAGTCCCCGCCTGCTCAAGTTGCCACGAGAGTTCGGGCAGTACGATTACCGGGGCTCCCCACATCGCAGGCCAGTCTGCGACATACCTTCGTCGGGAGCTTGGGGCGATGAGGCGCGGGGGGCGCGGATCGAGCGTGTGGTGGAATCCCATGCCCGCGGTGGCGCACGATCTTGGAGATAAGGACATCACCGCGCTGGCCGCCTACTATTCAGGCTTAAAGCCGGGAAAAGCCCCGGGGGGATCAGGCGGCCCACCGACGCGGCCGCCCATGCTTTTAGTAGCCAACCAGACGGACATCGCGACTGCGGAGAAAACCTTCGAGACGCGTTGCGTCAAGTGCCACATCAATAATGGGCGGGGCGACCCTCAGGGGAACTTTCCTAATCTGACCATTCAGACCACGCCCTTCGTGGCGCAAAGCCTTTATGCCTTTCACGTCGGCGTAAGGCCTAGCAGCAAGATGAGCCAAGCGACCCAAGGCCTGAGCTTCGGCGAGTTGGGAAGCATCGCTGCGTATGTGAACAGCCTGAAACCGCAACCGGCGCTGGAGACACAAGCCGCACCAGCCGTCGAGCCGAGCGGCGCGGCGATCGCGACCGCGGGCGACGCTGCTAGGGGCATTCCAGCATGCCTGAGCTGCCATGGCGCCAAGGGGGTCGCAGCCTTGCCTTTAATTCCGCGGTTGCAGGGACAAAATCGATACTACCTTCGCCGCAGACTCGATTATTTCGCAAAACCCTATGCAGAAAATCTCAGCGCATTGAACCCAATGCCTTCGATAGCCCGCAAGCTGACAGACCGGGAACGCGCCGATCTTGCAGTTTACTTCGCTGCGGCGCCGCTACTCGGGAAATCTCGAACGCAGCCTTAGCCTGGTTGGGCGCCCTCAGGCTCTGAGGGAGCTCCATGACCACGCTTTCGCGCATGGTGCGCCAGCACCGATTGGCCAGTCTTTTCTGTCAATAACGCCAGTCCATATGGGGCTCGACTATGACAAGACCAGGAACAGGCGCCAGCAGACCCACCCAGCCGGCTCGCCAGGCATCGGACCAGGCGGAAAAGGACAGCACCAGCGATCACCCAGAGGCCGCCGGGCTAAGCGAAGCCGAAAGGAAGGATGTTGAGGAAAGTTCGAGGCTGAGCGCCTTGATGATCTACGAAATCTTACGCCGGGAAGGCGAAGCCGAGATGGATCGTCCTACGACGTCGCTGTGGTGGTCCGGTGTTGCGGCAGGTCTTTCACTGAGCTTTTCACTGATTGCCCAGGGCGCGCTGCAGGCGCGCCTTCCAGATGCGCCATGGCGGCCGCTCGTCACGGCGTTCGGCTACACGGTCGGGTTCGTGATGGCAGTGATGGGCCGCCACCAGCTCTTTACGGAAAACACGATTACGGCCGTTCTTCCGGTCACGGCGCAGCTCTCGTTTGGTAATCTGACGCGCATGGGACGCCTCTGGGGTCTTGTACTGATTGCGAACCTGGCTGGGGCGTTCCTGGCAGCTTTGTTTTGCAGCTTTACATCGGTAATTCCGCACGAACTTCGCGAAGCGATCATGACGATAAGCCATGAAACTGTGTCCCACGCACCGGGAGACATTTTTGTTAAGGCGATTGGCGCAGGGTTCTTGATCGCCGCTATGGTGTGGGTGCTGCCGAGCGCCAACGGCGCGCAATTGCACGTCATCATTCTGATGACCTATTTGGTTGCAATCGCAGGCTTCGCGCACGTTATCGCCGGAAGCTTCGAGGGTTTCATGCTGGTCATCAACGGCCGCCTTGACCCCTGGGCGATGCTATCCGGATTTGAAGTGCCCGCATTGGTCGGCAACATCATCGGGGGCACCGTTCTGTTTTCCCTGATTGCCTATGGCCAAGTCGCCAAGGAGATGTAGCCACCTGTTCGCAGAGTACGAGCCAGGACGGCGGCGCACCTCGACACCCAAAGGGTCGCTCCGCGTCAGTAGGACCTTTTCTGTTTATTGTTTCTCAGGGCCCGTGCGGGCCTTGCGCCCGCGCTGCGATATGACGGTGAGCCTGTCCCAACGCCGAATCCGTCGCTTAAAGACGTTGCGCTCATCCGGATTTGGACGGTGCTGCACGGTATGAAGATTGGTGACACCTGGGCGGTCCGTCGCTTCGAGCCCTCCGAGCAAGGGCCCCTTGCCTGCCTTCGAAGATACCGAATTCGCGTTGGAGCCAGATAATGTCCGGCGCGTGGTGGTTGATCCGGCGTGCGGCGGCGAGACGGTTAAAAAGACTAATGGCTCTAATATTTCGGCGGTGACGCCGGGAGTTTTATATAATATGATCGACCAGATCGGTTCATCGGCGATGACGGTAACGGATTTTCTTTTATAGTTATAGTATATTATTACTCCTATACTAGAAGGCTTCCGCGTCAGCCAATCCTAGATTTGTGGAACAAAGGTTTAATCGCGCCCTCTGATCAGCCGGACACGAATCCGCTCGCCCGTCACCGCTTTGGCGTCCCAGGCGTGTGTCATACCTTTGGCGGGTACCGGCGTGCAGTAGTCAAAGGGCGAGGGAAGGGGGCGGGATTGATGCAGGCAGAGTTTGTCGCCCTTCAAAGTCCAGCGCCCGCTTGAACGGTCGCCTCGCCGGCCCTGCGCCGTGTACCCGCCATCCTCAGCCAACCAAAGTTTCGCCGTGCGGCCGTCTGGATAGGTTGAGACGATCGTGCCGTGAAACGCTGCATTCAGCGCCGGCGCGGCAAATGTTGGGTTGGTTGTCGCGGAAAGGAGAACTGAGGCCGCGATCTGGACAACTAGGATGTTCATCTGAAGGGGCCTTTACGCAGCACTGCAACGAAGCTCTTAACGCTTGCGCGGGCCATCAGTTCGAAAGCAACGACGATCTACGCAGGGCGTTGTAAATGGATGATGTCGACCGCCGTGAACCACTCGCCGCCGCGCCGCCTTGCGGTTGTCGTAAACGTGGCGTCTGGCGGCGTCGGCCCTGAGGCGCCGTCGCTCGTCGAGCGGATGTTAGTGGACCGCGGTCTAGATGTGACACTCTTCGCCCCGGACCCCGGCCAAGTCGAGCGATCGGTCCGGGAGGCTGTCGACGGGGCGCCGGATCTTCTGGTCATCCTTGCCGGCGACGGCACAGCCCGCCTAGCCGCTGAACTTTGCGGCCCGACCGGACCCGTCCTCGCGCCGCTGCCGGGGGGCACCCTGAATATGCTTCCACGCGCCCTTTACGGCAGACTGTCATGGCGCGACGCCCTCGCCGCAACTCTTGACCACGGCGTCGAGAGGTTTGTCTGTGGCGGACGGATCGGAGGGCACGCGTTCTACGTCGCCGCAATCTTGGGATCGCCTGCGCTTTGGGGGCAGGCGCGGGAGGCGCTCAGAGAAGGGAGGTTGAACACGGCTTTAGCTCGGACCCGTTTTGCTCTGCGCCGCCTTTTCAGCGGGCGGGTCTACTACGCCTTAGATGAAGGACCGCGACGCATGGCGGGGGCGCTCGTCCTGATAAGCCCGACCGTCTCTAAGGCGATGGTGTCTGAAGTCGCGCTGGAAGCTGCAGCGCTAAGCGTGCGAAGCGCCCGTGACGCGTTTCGTTTGGCTATGAACGGACTCCTTAGCGACTGGCGCAAAGACCCTGGGATCAGCACAGGGGTTTGCTACAACGGACGCGCGTGGGCTCGACGCTCTATTCCGGCGACCCTCGATGGGGAAATGATCCGATTGCCCAGACAAGTTGACATTGAATTCAAGCCGGACGCATTTCGCGCTCGGGTTCCGGATCCCTCAACGCTGAGCTTGGTGCGGACGGCGGGCATTTGAGCATACGTATCGCCCATCTGAGCGACCCCCATTTTGGCGGTGAAAATTCCGACGCCGTCGAAGCGGTGGTCGACGCCGTCGCCACCCTTGCGCCAACCTTGACAGTCGTCACTGGGGATTTGACCCTCAACGGTGCAGCCCAGGAATTCAAGGCGGCACAAGCTT
>Ga0209208_10002578_pt1 | contig 26040 bp, 13 predicted proteins | sample S1TSphfallax_3_FD_187694 | JGI IMG/M metagenome (GOLD analysis project Ga0209208, IMG submission 187694) | Host-associated microbial communities from peat moss isolated from Minnesota, USA - S1T2_Fd - Sphagnum fallax MG (SPAdes) (version 2) | ecosystem: Host-associated > Plants > Peat moss >...
AGTTTTGACAATTATAAATGGTAACAATAATATCTTGGCACTATGATCACCAATATGAACTTTCAACATATTAAGCTTCACATCATTCAAAAGCCTTTCCAAAATTTGACCTAACTTTTATATTGTTTGGGCCAATTTTTTTTTAAATCCACAAATTTAATTCTAACATTTATCTTGCAAACCTTTAGACATTGCAAAATAACATTCATGACGTGTTGCATATTTCCTACATGTTCACATGAACCCTAATTATCCTTATTCTATGATCATTTCCATCAACCTCAAATGTAAGTTGTTAAAAATCGTTCTTCTACAACTCTCTTGGACACAACTACAAGTTGCAACAAAGTCCTATTTACACAACTATAAAGGTTCAAAATCGTGGACACCTCTTTGAATATAGATAATGCTTTAACAAAGATGATGTTCCTAAATTTATCAATTTATATAGTCTTTTTGACTCTTGCCATTGCAATCCAACACATAATAAATGCAAAGATAAGCATCACACACCCTTTGCACACTATACGTTTTCTAATTTATGATGCTTAAATTATCACCTTTGCAAACCAGTACATTAGACAAATTTATTGGAGCTTTTGTCCATTTCAAGGGTCATGTTTGTGAACAAATCTTTAATTGTGGCCTCCCAAACATTTTGAAGTTCAATAAAAGGTTCTTATTATTTGTAACCATTGATTTTTTTCATGTTTTTGGCTACAATAATATGTAAAACCATTACAAAAATTATTTTTCATATTGGCTTGGTTGAAGGTCCAAATGCCACATCTAGGAAAATAATATTTGTGACAACATTTTTATTCATTGTAATGTGCTATCACCCTATGCTTGTTGTGTGTGTGTGTGTGTGTGTGTGTGTGATTAAAAACATTAAAATGATTATTTTTTTCATTTGGAATTTTACACATTAGCTTAAGTACAATAAAATGATCCATTGCCAATTCCTTTGTCATGCGCTTAAAAGCAATGGGTTGACCAATCAAAATGATGTGGTGGAATTGGATTGGTTATCCCAAAAGAATGTTTTTTTAAATGATTTATAAGTTGACAAAAAATAATTATAACCCAAAAAGTTGTTGCACTTCATTATTTTGTAAAGATGCAAATTATAATCATTCATGATTACATCATTTTCAAAATATTTCAAATCATTAAAATTTTGAAAAAAATAGCAAAAACACTAGTTATAGTGATTTAAAAAAGCTTTTGGGCATTCCATATTCATTATCTATTCATGAAACTTATTCAAATGTTCCCATAATACTTTAGAAAATTATTATATAAACACAAGATTTTTTTAATATTAACTTAATTTATCATTTAAAAGCATGGAAATTAACTATTAGTTATTTTTAGAGTGGGTCATTTTACTTGACTTAGACCCATTTAGTAATAAATGATTTGCACACAATGCTCAAATCTTACTTTCATGAATGCAAATGACATTACCAAACTTCTAAATTTATGGCCCAAATTCAAATGGACTTTTGTAAATTTAATAATTGCATTCCATAACAAATTGTAATGATCAAAATTTACTATTATATATCATTTATGTCAATCTTTTGAATTATTATTTTCAAGATCAATTTATCCAAGGAAATTAGATGATTTGTCCATGAAACATTTTCAAACATACATGATCAATCCAACACTTTGTGAAATGCAACATATTATTTTGAAGGTAGTTTGCCCATCGACATTGATACAAATAAGGGAATGCATAGTGGAAACACATTTGACCAAATAAGGAAATTAACATATTTGTGTATAAGAAGGATGTTGGCGTGCATTTGAATATTTTGTCCATTCACAAAATTTAGAAGTATACCCATACTTGATAAGTTAAAACATGGAATAAACAAACTTAAAACTAATCATAATTATTTATATGATAGAAATAATGAAATAGATAAAATATAATAATTGAAAACATGGAGTGGGGCAAGGGGTGTGTGCAATAAATGTTTTATGTAGATTGTGATATAAAACTTTTGAACATGGTATGTTTGGACAATGCATCTTCATATCTAATGAAGGTTAAAACACAAACAAAAAATGATTTGGTGATTCGTTCCAAATAATATCTTATGTAGATAATGATATCCTAACATTTAATCATGATGTTATTTGCTTTCATATCTAATTATTCTTGATTTGCATCATAGATAGTGTCTATTGCTTCCATTTGAACCATGTGATATATTACGGTGTATTTAATTTAATAAATAATTTACAATTGTCATTGAAAAAAAATTTGAACTTGTCACATGTAAAGTCTTTTGTATATCAACTTGAACCACATAACATCCATCAGTTTTAATATTTCATCATTCAAAAACTTGAATTTCTATGTCATAAAAAAATCATTTTTTACAAAAATGCTCACCAAAAGAATTAAAACAAGTAATTACATTGTGATTTGTAAGTTAGGTGTGAACAATAATTATATTTGGGAGCTTCAATTCCTTCTTTGACATTCTTTGTTTTAATGTCAAAAGTTTTTGGCACATTTCTTATGTTGATCATGGAATCAATTGTGACAAATAAAATATGTTTTTAAACATGGAATAGGGAAAAGAATAAAATTTATGAAAAATGTTGAATAAAAGACACTATAATGTTTTTAATAAATTTAATAGTGTTTTTAAAAGACATTTCAAATTTACATTATCCTAAATTTTTATAGGTAGAGGTGTACTGTCAAAGTTCATTAGAAGGAAAATAATGTCATTTCATAATTATGTTAATGTTTTCTATCATAATATTGATTTTGGTTCTCTTACCAAATTTTTAAATGCCATGTGATAACCCCATATGCTTGCTATGAGTACATTAAACATTGATGAAAATGTGACATTACAAACTTGCATTTGATGAATATTGAAATTTTTTAAATAATTTATTATGTTATAAATGTGTTATACTGCTAGGTTGCATTACTTCAAAAGAAATGTGGTTATTGAATTACAAATCAATGAAATGTTGTGAATATAAATGTGTGAATAACATGAAAGTGGAATTGTGTGAAGTTCATTTCTATCATTTTCTATGTTAATATGTAATGTTGTTCCAAAGCATGATTATTGGGAGTATTGTGCTTGCAAAAACCTTCATGATACTAGTATAAAGCAAATGTAAATGGTTGTACGTTTGGGTCATGAAAATTTATGATCACAGAAATACAAAATTTACATGAAAAAGGAAATGATATTATAAATAATGGTAGAAGGGTAGCGATTGTTTTATGATAATCACAACAACATGATATAAATAAGAATGAAGTGTCATAATACAAATGAAAACCCAATGGTAAATATTGCAATTTGAAACTAGTTAAATCAATAAAATTTGAATTTGTGATAAATAATCTTTAAGTTGAGTGTGTGTGATCAAAAAACCAAAGTGCAAATGAAGATGCTAAAGAATGTAATAATATAGTAAGTTTTGATGTGCCATCTTTTTTGGTCATGACTCACAACATGACATGATTGCCCTAATGAATTTCAATGTGTTTGTTGAGATTAAGTCATTGACCAAAAACTTAAATTTCAAAACATGGACCAACCATCACCATCATAGGTCTTGACTTGCTCTTGGAGCTTATTATATATGTACCTTAACATTATTACCACAAATATCTAAAGAAAGAACAAAAAATTCATATGAGCACTTGGAAAAGGTTGGTGAAAAGAAATGAAATCTATACACACACATATCAAAATCATGATTGAACAATTGATTTCAAGCATCAATGTAATGGAAGAGCCAAAAACATGAAAGAAAACAACTTTTATTCAATGCAAAGGTTTGAACACCAAAAAGCACAAAAGAAAAACAAGCCTATACCCATTGATTGATTTTGACTAAAATGTAAAACAAAATATAGTTTTGTTCAATTGACTAATCTTGAATGCTTAAAACATGAAAGCATGCAAATCAATTTCATTGAGGAGGCATTTTGAGAATAATTTGATTGGTTTATTTGAGTCCAATGATGGTTGGAAGAAATATGTTTTATGTCAATGAATTGAACAACTTCTATCATAAAATCACATTATATTAACTAATAGTCATTATATTTATTACTACAAGCATATTCTTGTACTAATTACATCAACTAGTACACATGATGTAAGCATATGTTTAATATAGTGATGTTCATAGCATCAAAGTTACATGTACTAGGACAAACAATTTACATGTCCCAAACAAAGTAGTTGCATATGAACACATTGTTCCCTCCACTAGTCTAAAGAGAATTCCATTTGAATAATTTGCTTATTATGGGGACCCTAGTTGGAATCTAGGAAAAAGCATGTTACTTTCATACCAAAAAATGTGATTGGGCTTTCAAGGCTCTAAGAACACCAAGATAGAATATTCAAGGTGGTTCGCCAATAGGAACTTGACCTACATTCTTGGTTATTCTTGCAATAGGTAGCAATGATCATGATCCTTATGATACAAAATTTAAGAATTAAAGTTTTTTTCATTATTTTAGCCTTTTTTCCAACTTTGATGCATTGTTGGTTTTTGTGCATTTGCTTGCCATGACTGGACTTTAATTTTCTATTTTCCAACTTTGATCCCTTTGCCTACAATTAATTATTTCAAAGTGGTTCCTCCACCGTATGTTTTTCCCTTTGAAATGATCATCAATTTTCTATTCAACAAATCTAGTGTCTAATGTCTTCATTAATAATGTCTATTTTTTAAAGACATTTCATCTTCTAAACACATTAAACCATAACATACTCCAAATCACATCAAATCTTGTTAAAAGTGTTTATATGTGATCTAAAAAGTCATGGACATAATTCTTGGACAATGGCTTGTATTTAAAAAAGGATGTTTCAATCATTGGGAGGATTGTTGGCCTTGAATGGACACAAATCACCAACCCCATGATGGACTTGCTAGTTAGTGGCAACAAAAATAACAAGAGTAGTAGTTGGGTAGCCAAAATTCAAAAGCTAGGGGAATTATCATTAGTTGGAAAGGCTTAAAGTCATAATCTAGGAAAACACCAATGTGTAGTAGAAACTCCTTCCTACAAGTAATATTAGTTATTGGTATGGCCGGTAGTTGTAAAAAGACCATCTGGAGTCAGAGCTTGGAACACCTTAATAAATTTTCCAAACAACAACCATAGATTATTTTGCGGGAATTTTTAGGAAAAGTAAATGAATCAAATGTTAAAGTCTACAAACAATAAAATGACGCTAGATTGGGCTTCAGCCTATTAGAGGAAAATGGTTTTTGTCCATGTTAGTTACAACCAAGTTTTAACTCTAATGTTTTGCTGGGAATGAAAAGGGCATATTCAATCTTGAATTTCTCAAAGGGAGAGTTTCAATCCAAGGGATTAGAAAGGGAGAGTTTATACTAAATGTTCGAGAAATTTACCCCATGTAGTGTTAGTATAAAAATCCATGTAAACAAGGAATATAGGTTTACAAATTACATTGTTTGGATTGTCAATAATGGAATTAATAGGTTTAAGGTTTAAAATGTTCAATCATATCACTTTCGTTTGGATGTCCAAGGCCTAAAGTCAGTTTTCAAGGCCTACATGTCATTTGCAAAGGCCTCTCTTGCCAAGGGCATCACCAATTAGAGTTCAAGAAAAAGGATTTTTGTTAACTATGGATAGACTCTTAGGAATGCCATATCAGGGAATACAATTCTTTCAACTTGAAGATGGAACCCGCCACCTTTGTCTTATGGCAAAGGGTCTTGACTTTCGAGTAACAAAATGATTTGTGTTTTGATGTTGACAATATGTTTTATGATGTATGACACCAAGTGCACTCTTGTTTTTATGCTTTGAACTTGGTGTGTTATGTGGTGTTTTTTTTTTTCCTTATGTTGTGAAAAGTTGACATCTAGGTGAAAACACATTATGCCCCCTAAAAATTGTAGTCACAAAAATAGAAATTCTAATGGTTTTTTTTTGTTCATGTGGACATCACATCTTGGATTATTTTTGTTCATTTCAAGTATATTGCATTGTAGATAGCCCATCCTATTAGCTAGGTAAGTAGTTGAGGCCACCTAAGCCTACTAAGTAGGTGTTTAACCTAGGCTATCAAAGTCTACTTGGTAGCTACATATGTAACATAAGTAGGCCTAAACCATATGATTGACCATCTTTTTTATCCTTGACCTTTGCCGACCCAAATGTAATAGATTTCACTTAGGCCACCATGTTTATGACTAGGGCCTCCAACCATGCAAACCTAGCCTCCATGGTGTTGGGTTGGCCTTGAGTTGGCTTGGTGGTTGAACATTTGTTGGCCACACTTTTCCCCTTTCAGCCTTTCCCAAAACCTTGGCCCCTACTAACATTGGTGTTCCATGACTAGCTATGTTGTAATTCTAGATGAAATGTAAAGCAATGATTGGCATTTTGTTCATATGCATTACAATAGGAACATGGATGGCTAGGATTAAGGTCGGAAGTTGTGGCCTGTGGTGGATTGGAATTTGTTTTTTCTTGTGAGGCCCACCACACCTCCAACATTTGTCTTCTCCACCTTGTTTTGTCAAATAGGAAGTGGAACCACCACCTGAATCAAATTTGGCCCCCTTGGCTTTTGGTGGTGTAGCCTTGGTTGGTTGACTAAGTAATTGTTCACATAATGGTGTTGGAAAATTCCCAAGGTTTTCTTTGTTAAACCCAAGGGTGACCACCCATTCTTCCACCATGTTCATCCCAATCCTTTTCAACAATTGAAACACATTAGTCAAAGTGGGTTGGGCAAGCTACAATAAAATGGCATCCCGCATTTGACACGTAAACTCCTTGTCCTGGATCCCATACCAAAATTGTTTATTTGGGCTTTTATGACACCTTGTGTCACCATGATCAACCTACACATCCGTGCATAGGCTTCTTACAAGCTCTCATGGGGCTACATTGGAAATTTTACAAACTTTGTAATTTTTCAATCTTAAGCTCTTGGTAATTCTGTTGCAATTCATGAAAAAATTCCACAATTGGGTTGAATGCAAACAATGGACCCCACGTACTAATGGATGCCCCTACACCACCACCCCTAATAATTCCACCACTTCCAATGGTTCCACCATTTCTAGTGACTCCAGTACAATTAGTGTTTCCACTTCCACTCGTTGAACTAATGCCAAGAGTTACCATTGCACCATTTGGGGCCATAATTTCATTAATGATAGAAACATAATTGGGAGATTAATGTAGCCATCACTCCTTAATCTGAATTTCATGGGCACGCCTAAATTCGTGATAATCATCCAAAGGTCACCCCTCCAAATGTTAAAACAAATTTTTCCATGTCATGAAGGGTGTGAACAACTAGGGATTACGCATTTGCTACATATCACACCAATTGTTAAACTTCTGGATGAAATCATTTAGCTCAATGGTGCCAACCACCTTCGAATATCAACAAGGCCCTTTAGTGGCTCCATACATCTCTTCCATGTCCCACAATAGTGGTGGGATGATAGATCTTGAAGAAAAATATATCTCAGAATTTAAAAACACCCCTAGATGATGTTAAAGGTGTGTAGGTGGTCTAAACTAAACTGTCACAACCCCAGCCTTGGGCTTGCGACCAAAGCAAAAGCTTGCAAGGGGGCAGGCCAAGAGGAAGCCTAGGAGTCACATCTCATGTTCTTGGGAGTGTAAAAGAGTGTGAGGGAATAAACTTTCACATTCCCAAGGGAGCTTTCACTTTGGGAGTTGGAGTCCCGGTGGACTCCCAAATCTTCATAGAGTAGTTGGAGGGATCAAAACCCAATGGATTGAAGAATTCCTTATACCATTGGAAAACTCTTGGAATTTAGATGTCTAAAATGGGCTCGCATGACCCATTTGGACATCTGAAACACAAGTTATGGGACATACAGTTGGAAAGCTCTCGATGAGGGTTATAACTTTGCCTTAGACCTCATCTCAATCGGAAGTCTGCATGCAAAGTTATGGGCCTCCAAAGTTACAGGGGTCCCAATTGTGGGAATTTCGGAACTCTCACTTGGGAGTCCCGGGACAAAATGACATTTGGGTGCTGGTCTAGTGGACAAGCATAGAGTATATTATAAGGGGGAAGGTGATGGCTTCCCCCAAGTCCGAACTGTGGTGAGTCTTGTGAGTTCGAATTTGCCCGTGGTTTGTCCTAGCACCAAAAGTGCTCCAACTATGCATTAATCAACTTGTTGTTTGGTTTTGTGCAGGTCTGTGTGAGTGATTAAGTGCTTGTCATCCTTCCTAGTCCCATCCCGGAACTCCAACATGCCTTTCTACCCCCAAAGTGTTACAAGTCAAGGAGTGTGTCCCCAACTCCTTGCTCTTCCGTTGTTTTCACCTCATACTCACATTTGAGTCTCACAAGGAACTTGGGAACGCGCCATAGACCCCTCACTTGGTAAAACCACTAATGATGGTAATCTTGTTCCCTATTTTTAGATCTTGTTCCCCTTTCGTGATGAACATGAACCCTAACGTGGGTATCCCCCTTAAAATCTAATCACAAAAAAATGATACACCTATGATGGTTCAAACTAAATTTACAAGGATGTCGAACTTGTTGTGGTTTAACCAACCCCCAAAACATAAACCTCATAACATGAACCCAAGGATACTACACATGTATGGATGCAACTTAAAGCACTTGCACCCACAAAAACATTTCACAAGGCCAACAAAATTAGGGCACATTGTGAACACAACAAAATGGTATATTGGTCATCAACCTAGTTTCACCACAACAACAAACAATGGGACATCCTAGTGATGATATTTAGACATATCCATAAATATAACCTAAACATCAACTACCACCTAATCAACATGTTTGGGTAGATCAAGAGTCAAGCATAATTTATTCAATGATCAAGGTTAAGTGGTGGCCTTGTCCCATGCCCGACCATTAACCACACCAACCACAATTCCTAGGCTCACTATGATAATAATGACACTTTTGGGAATGCACATAACCTTTCACCTAAAATTTCACTCTAAACAATAAACACAGATTACCAAAAAGCATTACTAAAATTCCTACTTTTTCAAACTAATTAAGTTTATTAAATGGGTTTCTTTACTAGAGGATATGTACTTTTTACTAGAGGCCAAGGGCTTGAATGACAATCGGTATCTTTTGACTAATCAATTTGACTAGAATGACCGATTTGATAATTAATCAAATCGGACATCTAGTCAAATTGGACTTTAAAATACCACCTAGTCAAATTGGTTAGTGGCTTGGTCAATAAGATCACCCAATTTAGTCAAATTGACAAGCGCCCCAATCAATAAGGCCACATATTATACTCAATCAATAGGGCTAATTAAGTAGGCTTAGTCAAAATGGCCAATGGCCTAATAAAAAAAACCAATTACAAATTCCAATATTAGTTGGGTATTTTTGGACTACATGTAACATTTTGACTATGTTTGACCAATTAAAAAAAAGTTGGAAAATGTAAAACTTAGCTAATCATAACTAAATGAATCATTATAAAATTAATTATGGTTTATTTATATATATGGTTTATCTAACCACTATTAAATTGACTATATTGAAATTAATTATGGTTCAACTACTTATGAAAAAACTAATTAAAGTTAAAACTAACCATAACTAATCTAACCATGATCAATTTAATCATGTTCAATAATTATGGTTAGTTTAACCATAGTTTGTTTAATTGTATATATTTTAACCATGGTTGGTTTAGCCATATTTAATTTAACTATGATTCATTTATCTGTAATCAATTATTCCATCATTTTTTTGGTCATATTTAGTTTAATTATGTCTAGTTTAACCATAAATAATTTAATTATAATAAATAATTCAACCATGGTCGATTTAACAATAGTTGGTTTAGCCCCAATAGGTTTAACCATGATAATAAATTTAACATAATAATGTAACCATTACTAATTGGGCCATTGTTGGTTTGCCATAATGAATTTAAGCATGGTTATTATAAGCATAACTAAATTAGCTATATTTATTTTTTAACATATTCATTATTTTACCCTAATAATTTTTACCATAATTAATTTAAAAATATTGTTAATTTAATTATGGTTGGTTTTCCATAATGTTTTTAATCATATATATATCTATAATTATTTCACTCGTGTTTATTTTAGCCAAATTCATTTTACTCACGGTTAGTAGTTTAATCATGGTTAATTTTTCCATAATTATTTTAACCATTTTGATTTTAGCCATAATTATTTTTTGCATAATTGATTTTTTCATAAAATATTTATTCATTAGTTAGTTTAGCCATATTAGCTTTATTACTGGTTAGTTTAGCCAAATTTATTTACTCATGGTTAGTTTAACCATTTTTAATTAACCATGGTTAATTTTGCCATAAGTATTTAAACCATTTTGACTTTAGCCATAATTATTTCATTCATGTTTATTTTAGCCATAATTAATTTATGCATAATTGGTTTAACCATAAAATATTTATTCATTGGTTAGTTTAGCAATATTAACTTTACTCATGGTTCATTTAGCCATTTTTAGTTTAGGCACGGTTGGTTTTAACCATAAAATATTTATTCATTAATTAATTTAACCATTTCTAATTTAGCCTTGGTTGGTTTTTCCATTTTTTTTTACCCAAAATTAGTTTAATCATTATATATTTAACGATCGTTTATTTAAATATGGTTAAGTGAACCATAATTATTTTAAATTTTTTGTTGGTTTAACCATTATTAATTTAGTAATCATTGATTTTGCCATAATTACTTTAGTTGTGATTGGTTTAAACATTATTATTTTACCAATCATTAATATTGTCATAATTAATTTTTCCTAGGTTAAATTTGCCACCTATTAAACTTTTGTAATGTAAGTATGTGACTAAATAGCCTAAATACGAGTAGTTTATATGGAGGTGTATTTATTTATACATACCCTACTTATACTCCACTTATTTGCCTATATTTTAACCTATAGGTAACATAGTTAGTTATATAGGCTAAGGTAGGCCATTTATATTCCTAAGATAAATTAATAGTTGGTTAACTAGTTATTAACCTAAAATATATTAATGAATGTGTAATTAAGTAGTTAAATATTAATGATTACAAATACATTGTTGATAGTATATAATGAATTAAGTCTAATTTGTAAAGATTGGTTATAATTTGGTCGTAATTATCAATCAACAATATAATACATTATAATTATCTTGATATTTTATATAATTCAAGGATTTATAATATGGTTGTAATTATTAATTATAACTAAATAACTAGACATTAAATATTATTAATTTTTATTTTAGCTTAATTAATATACATTTTTACCTACCTCTTTATTTATTTGTTTACTTAATTTATGTATCTTATGTAATTATTTAAGAATAATGTTGTGTGAACTAACATGCTCGAGTGTTGTGTGGACATGAAAATATTTTTCTCTCCCAAAAGTTTATCCCATATTATTTGTCATCCTTTCCAAATGATGAACAATATTCATAGATGCACCCAAGACATAAGAAATATTTTAAAAAGGAAGGCCACTTGGGATGAGCCAATTGAAAAGGCTAAACTTTAAAGGCCAAATTCAAAATGAAATAGAATTTTCCTACCTAGGTCATCTAGGTGTAAGCTTAATCTAGGTGGTGTACATTTAAACCTAGTAACGGTCATAGTTTAAGTTGTTTTCTCTCTCTTCTTCCTCCTCTCCTTCTCCTCCTTTACCTTGGGCTATAACCACACATTAGAGATTTTCTTCTTATTCTTCTTCATGGGCTTCACTATGTCGAACCCCCACACAAGCAACCATGCCCATTGCCAAAGAACAAAATATCAATAAAATTTAAAAAAACACAAGGGCAAGGAAGGAAGCTCCTTACCTTCCACATTGACGCGAAGGGAGGCGGCACTTCTTAGGGATGACAATGGCACTCCTCATTACTATTATCATAGATGGTTGTTGAAAAAAAAAAAAAAAAAAAAGGACAAGGAGGGGACCTTCCCACCCCTTCTTCACTATTGGGCAACTATGAGTGGCGTCGCCCTTTGTTAACAAAAATGACAACAAGAGGGCCCATGTCCCTCATGGATGTTGTTGACATGTAAGGGAGGCTTGGGATCTCTAAGCTCCTAGCACCCATAGCTAATTGTAATGGTGAGCTTACTTTTGTTATTTACTTCCTCTTCACATTCCAAGGACCCAAGCCCAATTAGGGTTCAACTCCCCATGTAATACTTAAAGATAATCATCAAAAAACTTTGTAAAATCATCGTTTTTGTAAGGTGAGTTTTTTCAGCTCAAAAAGTAGACCAACACACAAATAGATGATTATTTTAACTCAAGCAAAACTTCTGCAAAAACTAATTTGTAACAAAAGAAAACTACACAACACTTATTATTAATCAAATAACATGCATAATATAAACAAAACGAAACCAAAATTCAATGTTAAACAAATCTAGCCTAGTTGCAACACAAAAATAACTAACTAATAGTTTTGGTGATTCAAAATATGATTCACTTGCAACAAGTAGGAATTCAAGCACAAAACATATAAATAACAACCATGAATCAAATAAAATTACAAAACACAAGAAAAAAATTACAAACATGAAAACACCATGCCTTGGAATTTTAAATCACTAAAAGCAATTTGAGATCACACAACTTGGGATTATATCCCATGACAAAATATCTCGAAACCTTGTTCACACATAAACAAATTCAAAATAAAACTAATCAATTTAGCTAATCTAGTTTATCCCTAATTAAATGGGACTTAATTGAACAACTAAATTAACACACCTAACATTTCACATGACATGTTCAAATGCACATGTTCTGGAACCAAGATTTGAAAGGACGAAACTTTCATTTGCATAGTGGAAACAAAAAGAAGTTTTATTTGGATGTCAAATTTCCCAATTTGAATTTAAACACGGTCTTATTTTTTAATGGCTTGTCTCAGTAGCTTTGTTGTCTTTATTCAAAAAGAAGATTTCTACCTTGGTGTGCAAATTTGGATTTTTGGCTTTTTGTTAAAGGAACTAATGTGTGGAAGACAACTAGAAACCTAGCTATTCTTCTTAATCAAATTCATTTTGCATTTGTAAAATCATGTTGGGATTTTTGTAGTGTATTTGGAAGACATGTTACCCAACATATTTGTGCTTCACTTGTGAGGGGCCTTTCAAAAAAAGGAATGTTCACTCCATGCATTCTACTTTGAAACACCTCCATTTTCTTTTCTCCCATGATACTCACTTGATACCCAATGGGTATTGCAAGAAAAAGAGGAAAACAACACAAGGTTTTACATATGATAAAGTCCTTGTCTTTCAACTTTACTAGAATCAAGCCCATGTTTGATTCCCTATTGCACAAGCCTTTATTTTGATAGAATACTTGGTTTTAATAACACAAATTACCTAGCATCACACAATTTCATCATCCCTTCAAGATTTTTGTTAAACTTGTCATAAAAGGTAAAGCCATTACCACTTTTTTTCAACAACTTGAAGATAGATTTTGGGTGATAATGTGAATTACTTCTTGACAATGAATTTGGTGGCATAATTCATGTGCTAGTGTAGTGAAAAAAGGGGGTTATACGAATCTCACAAGAGTCACCACATATCATTTCAAACATATTATGATCATATTGAGGACAATTTGTAGCCAAAAAAGAAAGGTTGATTGGTTTTAAAACACCTTGATACAATACACATAACAAAAGTTAAATTACTAGAACATCCAATGATCAATGTGGATTATCAAAATACAACATCCATCTACTTTACATTCCTATAGTTTAAACACCAAGGCAAGATAAACTATGGACCTCAAGGAATCAAAACTCTTCGGTTTCCTCTCAAGAACCAATTAGTCTTTTATGTGGCAATTCATACATGATAAAATGTTTCCCAACACTGGATGACACTCATATACCAACTAGATCTTTCATCCTTAGAAGTTGGACAAAGAAACAAAAAGGAATTGGACAAAACAACAAAATTTTCCCATGACACCCTTATACATCCTAAGAATCCCATTTTGCCTCCAAAATTCTCACAACAATGTAGGTGCTCTCTTCCAAACATAGATGGTCTTATTGTTACCCTTAAAAACTTTGAAAACCCAAAGCACAATTGAACATGCCACTTAGACCACTCATAAACCCCCTAGACACTTTCATCATTTTCCTTGAATTGGTCCCTAAATCCTAACCAAAATTTTGTATCTTCTACTAGGTGAAGTTCATAGCACAACAAAATAAATTGGCTCTAAAAGGAAAAAAATCATCAACAATGGGGCATTTTTCCCCAACTACACAAAGAAGAAAAACACCCTACTCTATCCACACTAAGTTTCCACATTCATCATTCACAACCAACAAAGAAAACTTAGTTGTTTTTATAATACCACCAAGATGTCGTGTCTAAACAAATCTCCGCTCTTTATAACATAAGCTTGTAGCATTTCTTGTTGTGCCATAAAATCCAAAAAACCAACCATTGAAAAGCTTTTCAATCCATCTTCAAGAGCAAACAACAAAAAAGATAAGCATATGAAGTTACCAACAAAAGAAATAGACCGCGCATCCATAATCATGTTGCCTCTATGAATATAAACACTTGCAAACATAATGCAACATAGGCAAACAACCAATAACTTGGAGCAAAACCAATCACCATTATGGTGAATGATTAAGATTTTACATTGGGCATTGGATTAGGTTAGTCATGCTTAAAAACATTTTTCACTTTTCCCTTTTTGTTCATTTTAGGTCACAAATTAACTTTAGGAATAAAGTTGTGGATTATCCAACAATTAGTAAGTTATTTCGCAATCTACATATGTTCCTACAATGACCAATAATCAACTTCCTAATCAATTGACATATAGAACCACAACAACATGATAAGAATGTGACCTAGTGGATTAGATATTTCTAGACAACTTTCAAATGGCTATCATGGTTTTCTTTTAACATCAATGTTTCTTTTAGTGTTCAAAGACATCATGAACTAACCCACAACTACATTAAGGTAATTTGATAGGGATATTGTTAGACATTAGCACTAAACATAACTTTATTCCTTCATTTTTCCTTTCATGCAATGCATAACCCAATTTGCCTAAAGTTCCCAACAATATGAGTTTGTTCTTGAATATGAATTCCACACAAACCCAACACTTTCAAAACCCAATCATTCCGATGCCTTCCATAAACTAGCCTTTTTGTCCCTTGGGGCTCTTCATCACTTCTACCAAGTATAACAAAAAAATTTATGTTGTAATCCTACACAACTTAATCTTGTGGTCTTTTATGTGCAACAAAAAACTTCAAGAATCCAATAGAACCTAAACATTGGAACCTTCCTTCATAGATTGTTCCAAACAACAAACAAAAACAACCACTTTCTTACTCATGTCTAGAAACTACTACTAAGAAACCTAGATGTTTATCTTATCAACAAGGTGCCCCTTGTGATATCCTTCGTTTCTCGCTTCTTCATGGAATTCCTCCAACAATGCCTCTCATCAAACTTCACTATTGCCAAAGAACATCAAAGGCAAACAAACAAGCCATTGTTTTGATCATTGTCATGAATTAAAACATACTAGAACAACATCATCCATTTTTCCAACGCCATAAACCTGTAATGGACAAACCCACATTCACAGTTACTAAGAAAAAAAAGGATCAACATCAATCACTTGTTCTTTTATCTCAAGTTCACCTTTCAACGGCTTCATCCTTTTCATTAGGTTTTCATCTAGGTAATTTTTTTTATTGAACCTCTTTTGATCCCACATTATCGCCTTACAAACTAATGTTTGACGAATCTTTGATTTTGCTAATAACCTTTTTCTTTGGCTTTTGTCTTGGGTTTAAAAAATTAAAAAACTATGGTTCCTTTTTCAAAAAAATTCAAAAGAATATAAGCTTGGGTTTCACTTTTTGAAAATTTTCAACAAAACAATGGGTTTTTAAAAGAACCACCAAAGAAATTGTGGTTTACGATTGGTTCTTTGTCTAAGTTTTGATGTTTTGATAACCATCAAGATTAAAAATCAAAACCAGTTATTTGATTTCTAAAAACCATTAGTCAAGGGTTAGAATTTTATATGCACAACCCTTACATGAAAATGTAACAAAAAAGGAAGCTATTTTCACCTTTTAAATACTTATAGCATACAATGAACAAACTTGAAGATCATACAATAGACATTCAAAAAACATATTTCTTACTTAATTCAAAAAATTTCACTAGACAATTTTGCTTGAACATTGTCTTCTTACTGTGCATCCCAATGAACCAATTTTTTTTTGTTATTTTAAGTGTATTACCTAAGTCAAACTTCTAATCATGATGAAATAATAGAAATGGTGGATCAAACCTCTCTGAACTATTTTTTGTTGGCTATCATAGTCTCATTTATCATTAGTCCACATTAGTCCACAATTGACACCCCATTTCTCACATAGATTCACTCAAGTACTTTTGACAATAATCAATTGAACATAGACATCCTAAATAGATTAACTTCAATGTTCCCACCCTTGAAAATGCTAACACAATATGCCCAGAGTTCCCAATGAATTGAGTTTCACTTCCCCGAATGCAATCTTCTTAGAGTTCCCTTCATAAACTCACACCGATGCTTTCTTTAGACTGTGCTAATTGCCATCATCACTTCCACCGTTTCTATTCACCTTTATTCCTGATTTTCAGATGAATAGAATCCTATTTTCTAACTCTAATATGCAATGGAACAAATATTGGAGAGAAAGATTACATATGATATGCTTGGAGGCATTCTTCCCAACCAGACACAACAAAACTTCCCCAAGACTAATAGAATTAGAAAATGTTTTGATAACAAACCCAAAGTTCCAAGCAAAAGAAAAGAGGAACCCACCTTCTTATGCTCTTTGTTGACAACCCCTCCTCAAAATCAGCCATCGAACCCACCATCACCAAGAACCATACAAAAAAAACAAAACAAAATTGTAGCTCTTCAAGCATCTTGCCTTCAATTACACAAACACACACCACAAATCTTCTGAAACCATTAACCTACAACAGATAACTCCACATACTCATATCCACAAAGGAAGAACAGTACTTATCAAGTAAGTACTCTCCTATAGGCTTCTGCTATAGCTGAAGTGAAACATTTTCCATTAGGTCTTCATCCAATGTGTCTTCGTCCTACTCCTTTTCATCTCACACCAGTTCTTTCCTTTGAAAAAGAAAGAACTGCACAACACTACTTACAAACCTGGATTTATTATTGCTTCCAGCCGAACCTAATACTTTTGTAAGGAATTCTGACTATGTGTGCTGAAGAGAGCATAGATTTCAAGTGTTATGTGTCCTCATGTAAACCTTTTCCATTAATTTCTTTTAGTAAGTGTTTTTGACAACCAATGTGTTTGTCTGCTTCCAAATGTGTGAATCATCAAAGAGCACATCATCTGGGTGTTATGCCAATTGAGAATTTGGTGTATGTAGTTGCTACTGAGATTGCAGGTTAGAACTCTTTTGTTGATATTCTGCTTGAAATGTTTTAAGTGTGCCCAAATACCCAATCTTTTTTACATACCAGTAAAGTCTCATCTTCTGTGTGGAGGAGGTATCTCACTATAATTAAATGAGTTGCCTCCCAAGTTTAAATTTTTTTTTGGTTGCACAGAGCCAATTTGATTGGCCCATCACTCATTAAAAATGAGACTATGGAGGCTCCCCAAAATAGAAGATTATATTTTGAAGTGTATAATTCCTCCCCTTTGGCCCACCTATATAGGTGAAAGGAGGACAACATTTGCCAAAGCATAGGGGATAAAAGTGAGGTGCTATGGAGAACATGTTGAGGAACATATTGGGAACCTCATGAGAACTTAAAGGGAACATAGTGGGAACCATGGAAAATGAAAAAAAAAATCCTTTTCCCCACAAAACTTAAAAGGAAAAAAAGCAAGGCACCTTGAGTGCATGCTTGGGCCTTCCCATTAGCAGCATGAAATTTCTCTTCCCAAAAGAGTTGGTCACCATTTTTGGCCTAGGCTAATACCCCTCACAAAGAACACCCTATGAACTGGGGGTATTTAATAACCTGTTTCATATTAATTAGTTGGGGGTGCCTCACAAGTTTCAACTTTATTTTTGGTTGCAATGAGCCAATTTGATTGGCCCATCAAAAAAAAATGTCGAAACTAAGAAGGCGCCCCAAAATAGAAGATTCTATGGAAAGATGGAGGTGGCTTCCCCTTTGGCCCACCTATATAGGTGAGAAGGGGAGGACTTTGGGCAAAACATATGGGATTAAAATGAGGTGCTATTGGGAACACCTTTGGGGAACACATTGGGAACCTAGGGAACATGTTGGGAACAAAGGGAAAATGAAAAAAAGTCCTCCCCCTCCTCCCCCCACCCAAAACCTAAAAGAAAAATAATCAAGGAACTTTGAGGGCATGCTGAGCCCACCCATTGGCTGCATGAAATTTCTATTTCCATAACTGTTCTTCACCACTTTCGGCCTGGGCTAATACCCCCATTATAAACTAAACTGGGGGTACTTATTTATTTATTCAATCTTGTGAAGTTTTAAACATGGGGATTTTTATTATTTCAATTAAATTTTTTTTAGGAGCTTTTTTGGCTTCCCACTAGATAAGTGTATGGTAAGGCACCGTGGTGGGGGGCATTTCAGAAATAAGGGGCCCCAGATGAGATGGTACTCAAATCTAACCTCACATTTTGGAAATGTCCCTCACTCATAAAACTTACCCATCTTAAAAGCACAAGGTGAACATTAACTCAAGCATATGTACATCACAAAGTGGTAGGAGCTTATGCCTACAAGAGGCCTCTTACATCTACCAACTTAATACACATCAATAGTGCCTCCTTAAAAAAAAACACAAGGTCCTAACTCTTACAAGAGAACTCTTACCATGGGTAACTTGGTCGCATATGGTACCACCTATTTTTTGGAGGCATTATTGATGTCTATTAAGGTGTCCTCCAAAACTCACTAAAAGGTCACGCCACACCTAGTGGTAGTGGTGGTGGTGTTTAGGATGTAAAAAATTTCCATGAGTTCACACCTTCAATGGTAACTAACAACAAAATCCTATGTGGCAATTGACATGGCATTGGTGTTAACACTTAATGTTTTCTAACACCTAATCTGAAGTTAAACTTAAAAAAGGGTAGATTTCATAATTTCTTGTTGATATTACCTAAAGCCTCCAAAAATGAAGGATTAACTCAATGTTAACAAACCCTCCTTCCTTCTTTCCCCTTTTTTTTTCCCCTTCTTTCTTTTTTTTTTTTTTCTCTTTCTTCTTTTGTTCCCCCTCTCTCTCTCTTCACGCATCCCTCTTTCTTTGCATATCCTTGCTATAGAAGGGTCTACAAAGAATTGTTTATGATTGTGCTCTCTTGAATCAAATCTCCTTTCACAAAATTGTGAACATTTCTGCTACAAAAATCTTTGTCACAAGTCTTGGCCATAGTCTCTGTTACAAAGCTCCTAGTCATAAGTTTTTAACTAATGTGCATTGTGAAGCTCCAAATGTAAACTTGCATACAACAAAGTATATACTAAAAAGCTCCAACAAAAAGAATGGAATAAAAGAAGAAAAAAAGATATTTACCTTGTAAAAATCTAGACTAATCTCTATTTTTGGTTGATGATGATATGTTCGTAGCTACCACTCAAGCTTTGGTGTGGACAACAAAAATTTAAACCCTAACTATCTAACATGTTTCACGATGACAAACATTGACAATTAAATTATGTGGTTCTAATGTATTGTTAAGGACAATGTTAGCATTACAACCAAACACTAGGTGTTGCATGGCATTAAGAAAATTCTCAAATTGCTTTATGTTATTGTGTCCCCAAATCATTGACCCAACCATTAGCCCAGGCCAAAAATCGTGATCAATAGTTTTGGAAATAAAAAATTTCATGTAACCAATGGGAAGCCTCAACATGCACTCATGATGGGCCCTGGTTTTTCCTTTCTTGTATTTCTTCCTTATTGAATTTCTAGCCTTGCCATTAGCCTTGGCCAAAAATGGTGACCAACAGTTTTGGAAACCAAAAATATATGCAGCCAATGGGTAAGCTGAAGCATGCACTCAAGGTGCCTTGATTTTTTTCTAAGTTTTGGGTGGGGGGGTTGGGGGAGGATTTTTTCCATTTTTCCTTTGTCCCCAACATGTTCCTTTTATGTTCCCTTCAAATTCCCAATGGATTTCCATAAGTTCTTTATATGTTTTTAAAGTTCCCAATGTGTTCCCCAAGGGTGTTCCCAATAGCACCTTGCTCTAATCCCATATGTTTTGCCCAAAGTCCTCCCCTTCTCACCTATATAGGTAGGCCAAAGTGGGAGGCATTCCATTATTCAATAAAATATTCATTTTAAGGGGATCTTCCATAGTTTCAAAAAAAATTACGATAGGCCAATCAAAATAACTCATTACAAAAAAAAGGGTTGGACTTGTGAAGCACCCCCAATTAATTAATATCAATCACACATAACAAGCTTGAAAAAAGGTTATATGGGATGATAATTTTGTCTTCTTATTAGGTTTGAATATCAAAATGTGCATTACCAACTATTTGGATATCCTATAACTAGAGACAACTTTTAAAGTTAGATGGATGTCGTCATTGTTAACTTGACTCGCATAGATATAGTGCAACGAGCATCAACAACAACAACACATGCATGACTCGCATAGATATAGTGCAACGAGCATCGACGACAACAACACATGCAGTGATGATAGTCGTCCAAAAAAAGACATGATCATATGTTGAGCGAACATTGAACAATGATTTCATTCCTTTTGCTATTGAGACATATGAGTGTTTTCATTTTTGTTTTGATTCATTTTTTATCGCTTGTGCATAGATCACTACTGTGCATCGTCAACAATCTTCTTTAGCTCCCTTGATGCTTGTTTCTTATTATCAACAACACACGTCCATAACCCTATAACATGTGCAAGTCATAACAATTTTTCAACAAGATATTACACTTGAATGAGGTTTCTCATCTCTTCCACACATCATACATAACTAGTGCACCTCCGTCACTAGTTGATTTGTGAAAGATGACAACTCTTTTTGTCTCAAGTCTTGTTTATTATCATTGATTGTCACTTCATAGTAGTGAGTCCTCTTTGCATGGGGCCTTTACCCGATTTTTGGTTGATTGTTGGCTTTTGTTTTTTCTTTGGGTTGTGTCTATTTGTGTTCTCATTTGCCTTGTACTTTTTTAATTTACAGGATTTTTTTCTTCTTCTATTTGGTAGTGATGATGAGCTTTGTCTCCACAGAGAGGGAGCTGTTTTTAGCCCATTTTAGGATACATGGACATGAAAAAACTCGGGGGCAGAAAAAAAATTCCCCAAATTGTGCCCAAAAAACGGGGCCAAAATTTTTTTTTAAAAAAACAAACAGGCAGCAACCTTAAATCTTAGGCCCATTAAACATTTCCCGCCACCCAGTACCCACTGAAATCAGTTGGAAATTACAGAGAGTAGGTAGGGGGAGTCGAAAAGGACTGAAATAAAAGCTGCACAGCAGCAAAAGGACACGGGGCATGGGGCCCAGGCCTGCGGTTAGCACGCGCCTTATCTTCACCACCTGCCTCTCATTCGTTGACGGCGCACGCTGGGTGCATGCCTCCACACGTCGTCCGGCACGTGGCAGAGTACAAAAGTACACACACAGGGTAAGTTCACCAACTGGCGAAAGATGACCCCCGAGTGTCTATACCTACCGTAATTATACGCATTCGACGACATTGTACAAATACGGCTAATCCGTATGTACGAACGGTCATTATACCTTCAGCAGCATTATACAATTCTTTCGTATTCTACATTTGAGGTTATTTTCCGTATGCGTACGTAGTAGTAGTGTTTTTCATCTTCTACAGTCTTTACTACTACCACTGTAAAAAGAAGATTTTACCCCTCCAGACTCATTCCAGTGCGGTTTTTTTGTCTGGCGCACGCGACGAGCGTCGGGTCTCGTCAGGAACTCGACGTTCTCGCGGATATGGCAGAGATAAGATAGAGAAAATCACATAAGCTGCGCATTCAAGAGCAGCACGTAAGCAATCACGATCTTTTGATCTTCAACAAGCATTTGAGGCTGCAAGTTTATAGCAGGAAAAAGACTATTGCATAGGCCTTTGCCAGAAAAGTTATGATTTTGATAGCAAACACTGGTGAGAATGTTGATAATCCATCATCATAAAGAGGTATATATATATACTTTGTCCTGACAATGCGTTTGGAGCTAATCTTATGTATGGAGTAAGTAATTTGCTAAAACCATTTTTGTTGGAATGATGGTATTTGGGTGTTCCATACATTTTAGGACATTAAAAAAAACCCTTCAATGTGTGTGGAGCTGATCTTATGTAAGGAGTAAGTAATTGTTAACACCATTTTTGTTGGAGTGATGGTATTTGGGTGTTCCATACTTAGGACATAAAAAATACCCATCAATGTGTGTGGAGCTAATCTTATGTCAGGAGTAAGTAATTGTTAAAACCATTTTTGTTGGAGTGATGGAGTTTGGGTGTTCCATACAAAGGACATATAAAAAAACACCCTTCGTACTTTGTGGCTCTAGGTCAACACTTTGTCATACCAAATGCAAGGACTAATTTTTGTTTTATTTTTATTGGGTGGGTGCAAGATTGAGTGGACTAAAATGTGGCAAGAAACTATCACCTGTTTAGTTCAAAGCGATGAGTGTTTTTTTTTTTTGTGGGTTAGAGTTATTTACCAAGGTCTCCCATTGATTCTTTAAGCATTTTCTTCATTTGATCTAAATCCCAAATTGAAGGTTTTTTTGTTTCCTAACATGTGTGCACAAGAGTAACCCAAATATCTCATTTATTTAATAATATATGGACTTTCAAAAAACACTCAGTTTTAACTTATTCAAAAGTCCATAAATATAATCTTACAAAGATCAACATGCAAAACTTTTCAAACTTAGTTTTTTTGATATGTTATGTAATCAAAATCAAGTTGCTAATAAACACATCATAAGTCATTAAATTATTTGAAGGCCAATATCAAAAATTGTTGCTAAGGATACAATCTATAATTTTCAACTTTGAAAGTGCTTATTTCTTATGATTTTCTTGATTAAGCAAATTTAAAAAGTTCAACAATTACATATTCAAGTTGGCATCCTCAAATTAAGTCCTTGTGTATATATATATATATTGAATATGGTCATTAAAATGACAACCACTCTACAAAATTTGTCAAATAATCTAAATTTTGGTCCACCCATTCCTTGCACCCACCCTATTGCCATTCCTCACCAACTTTGAACTTGCAACCTCTCAAGACGAAGGTCAAATTATTACCAATAACCTAGTTTCATTCGCTTACAAAGAGCAATATCCAAATATATTTGACTAAACTTTGCATTAACATTAGTCAAACCATACAAATCAATGACAACAATGACACTTGCAAAGTTTGTACGAGTTTTTTACTTCATGTTGTTCCATACAATTTGTTGTTTTGAAATATGTGAAAAAGGATCATGCCATTGAACTTGATGAGCATATGACAATATATTGGTTGCCTTGAAGAAAAGGATGATGATGATAACTTTTAACGCAACATATTTCACTCCTTCACTTTTTATAATCTATGAGAGGGCAATTGTGAATGCAAGCCAAAACAGCCCACATACCCCAATGCCCACAATTGCACCATCCAAAGAATCATGTTTTGGGATAAAATGGGATGAACCCCTATCCTCAATACGGTGAGTTCACTTGAATTTAACACCCCATCATACCTATTTACCCATGCACTTTGAAAGGACTAGTTACAAACACAATAGTTGCACACATAAGCACCACAAAGAATACTTGTGTGAAGTTTGCATGTCCTTCATCCTCTCCTCCTCCCTTTTGCAAACTCCAAGCATTCATAACATATAATCATTTAACACAATTTGAATTGACTTTCTAGTTTCAATTTCAAAATCTTTCAAGTTTCAATCTCAAGCTTGTTTTAGCATGGAAAGCACATAGGAATAAGAACACACAAAATAACAAATGAAAAGACAATGCAAGAATCCATGGTTTTTCAAGATGTCCAATGTGACTACCTTGTCTATTTTGATTGGAAATTCAATCAGTTTGACTATAACCGTTTAATTTTTAAAGTGACATCTTTTTTGACTTGTTCAATTGAATAAAAATGACAATTTTTACTATTGGTCAATTTGACATTTAATCAAATATGACAAAAAATGAAAACCTCTTGTAAAAAAAAACAAGGGTGTAGTCAAATGAAACATGCAAATACAACAAAACAAGAACACTTTTAATGAAAAAGGACACAATGAAATGAAACATGTCATCAAATAGGACATGCAGTCATAAAATTTGAAAAGAAATATTACATATATACTTGTAGGTTGTGGGTAGGTCCTAAATAGGTAGGTAAACCTAGGCTAGAAACTTAAATAACTAACCTAGGTTAGTATAGGGTGATACCTACCTGGTTAAGCTACCTTACCTATCTATTTATGTAAGTAGTCTAAAAAAAATTGAACACATTAAAAATATGTTCATAAAATATCTCCATATAAAAAAGTGATGATGCAATGGTTAAAGACTTGATTTTTTAATACAAAGAGGAATTCAAGTCCTTGCACTTGCAATCTAGACTACTACCTTAGTGGCCTAACTTACTTAACTAGCCTAGGTAGGTAGGTAAATATAAAATTGTTATTATGGGCATTATTATTATTATTATTATAAATCATAAATTTCCTTGTTGCCCAATCTCATTTGACTAGTAAAAAAAACCTAACAAGAAAGACTTAATCAAATTGCACATGTTGAAATCGACCTATTTAAAATCAATGGTTGGTCAAGTTGGCAAATGAAACTTTTTAGTTTTTTTATGAATTTATTCAATCAAATAAATTGTGAATGCAAATGCATCAAAACTATTAGAATGGAGAAAAGGTTTCAAGAGAACAAATGCATGAAGCAAGGTAAAATAAAAAAGAAACAAGCCAAAAAAAACATGCAAATTTCACCCCAAAATGCAAAAAGGCATGTTACAAGGAAATGCAAACAAATATGTTCTTGAATGTTTTTGGCATGAAGGTTTTGGTACTTTCTATTGTTACCATGTTGTGAACACGCCTTTTGGAAATGTAATGGAGGTTTTTCAAATGGAACCGTTGCGCATTATTTTGTTTTGAAAATGATTCATTCCTTGGAATGGTAAATTGAACATGGTAAAGAAAAGTGGCATGGCATTTTGGTGGACCACCAATAGAGATGTTTTAACCACCCCTGGTTAGCACAATTATTCTATTTGATGTTTTACCTTCACATACATGTTTTTTCAAAAAATTAAAGATTTTTCTTATTAACCTCCTTGCCACTACCCACCAACTAACAACCCAACCACTTTAATATACACAACAACATCCTTGCCTACCTACTACAAATGACTACTTGCACGACTAGAAAAAACATTTCATTTTGTGATTACAATTTACAATTACAAAATAGTCGCAACAAGCATTTACAACAAAAATTATATTAGTTGCATAAGTCTAATTACACATAACTTATAGTTGCAAATGCTGACCTCATTGTGATGTCAACACAACCAAAGAATGAAGTGTATGGTCGATAAACATGTTGCCATCCATTGATTAACCATGTACCCTTTGTGAATCTCGGTAAAAATTAATTTAAAAATTAAAAATTAAATCCACAATGTCCATTTTGGATGGTCATAGATCGTGACATGTGATACAAGAAAATTCACCACCAAACATATTAATTGAATTTTTTGGCCAAAATAGATTAAAAATGAATAATTGATTAAGTAAATATGTACCTACCTAGTTTAGGTACCTACACACTTACTTAGGCTAAGTAGGTAGGTAATTATGTTTAAAAATAGCTAAATAGATA
>Ga0209208_10002579_pt1 | contig 26039 bp, 25 predicted proteins | sample S1TSphfallax_3_FD_187694 | JGI IMG/M metagenome (GOLD analysis project Ga0209208, IMG submission 187694) | Host-associated microbial communities from peat moss isolated from Minnesota, USA - S1T2_Fd - Sphagnum fallax MG (SPAdes) (version 2) | ecosystem: Host-associated > Plants > Peat moss >...
ACTTATGAAACTGAGTAGACTCCCTATATATTTTTCAAACCTGTAACCTTCAAGACCAACTTAGAATCTTTCTTAACGATCAGGGTAGCTGGGGTATACCCATTTTCAGTAATTGGTTCTTCAAGAGTATAAAGAAAACCTTTATTACTCCAACCTGTAGAGCATATACCATCTCTACAATTAACCCTACCCCCAATTAAGCGGATACATTTACCTTGGGGATCACAACCGTAGTAAGTTAGATCACCTGTATTGTTAACACCTGACCAAGAATCTCTATTGCTGACAGTAATTTTCCACTTGCCATTAGAGAGTATCTCTGTATTGCCTGCACTAGGTTTAGTTGGTGGTTTTCCACCTAAAATCTCAATTTTTGTAATCAGAGATTCTTTTTTGGTCTTACCGCAGGGTTCAACACTTTGACAGTCATGAACTGATGCTATGCCATGAAACAACCTAACTTTCTTGTTCACAAAAGTTTCAGGTTTACAAACATCAAGGGTTGTTCCCGTTTCATCAACTAGGGTGAGATGGCACCCAGAATCACCATTGACCATCTCTTTGATTGAGCTAGTTTTTGGTTGGGCTGCATCGGTTGGGATGCTGCCACTGCTAACTAGCCAAGTACAGCAAATGCTCAAGCAAAGGGAAGGAAGGATGTTTTTCATGTTCTTAACCCCGAGATTTGATTAGATCACCAGGGGCAAATGCACCACTTTCCGTAATAATAGCTGTAATTAACTCCCCTGGTGTGACATCAAAAGCCGGGTTGTAAAATTCCACACCATCAGGTGTGAGTTGACTGTCCCCAATTTGGTAAATTTCCGCTGGGTGACGTTCCTCAATGGGAATTTGGCTACCATCGGCTAGTGCAAAATCAATGGTCGAAAGGGGTGCAGCTACAAAAAACGGAATCTGATGTTTTTGAGCTACTATGGCTAGACTATATGTGCCGATTTTATTAGCTGTGTCGCCATTGGCAGCAATTCTATCAGCACCGACGACTACAGCGTCGATTAAACCACGTTGCATACAATGGGCAGCCATGTTATCTGTAATAACTGTCACGGGAATGCCTTCCTGCACACACTCCCAAGCCGTGAGTTTTGCCCCTTGTAATCGGGGACGAGTTTCATCCGCAAATACTCGCCCTAACCGCCCTTCACTCCACGCAGAACGCACTACGCCTAAAGCAGTACCATAACCAGCAGTGGCTAAGGCCCCAGCGTTGCAGTGGGTCAGAATTGTCAGTTTTTCAGGGGTTGTTGGTAATACTGCTAGACCATTAGCACCGATCGCTTGACAGGTTTGCACATCTTCAGCATTAATAGCTTGGGCAGTTTTGAGGAGAGTTTGTTGGATTTGGGCAACTGTCCCTAGGGTTTCATGGGCAGTTTTCATCATCCGGCTAATAGCCCAAAATAAATTCACCGCCGTTGGCCGGGTAGAACCTAGTAATCGGGCAACTTGATCTAACTGTGCCAAAAATTCCAGGCGATCGCTTGTCTCAATTTCCCTCGCCCCCAAGTACATTCCGTAGGCTGCTGCCACTCCAATCGCTGGTGCACCCCGGACAATCATGGTTTTAATTGCCAGGGCCATGTCTTCGCTACGGTGGATTTCCACCGTATTATACTCACCGGGTAGACGGGTTTGGTCGATGAGTAATACTGAGTTGTTGTACCAAATTACTGGATAAACCTGGTTTGGGTAAGATGTCAAAAATTTGTCCTCCATCAAAGGAATGTATGGGCAAGATAAATTGCCCAACATTTCTTAACTAAACCTTCACCGCAGCTTGCTTGGGGAAGAAAGCTTGTAGTACTTTTTGGGCAATTTGCTGCCCTGTTAAACCTAATTCTGCTTTAGATTCATCGGGTGTCGCATGATCTACTAGCACATCTGGTATACCAATGCGTTTTGTAGGTACTACAACATCAGCATCTAGTAAGGCCTCTGCTACTGCTGAACCAAAGCCACCCATTACACAACCTTCTTCTAAGGTGACAACCCGCCCTATTTGCTGTGCTAAGGGTACAATTAACTCTGTATCCAGAGGCTTGGCAAAGCGGGCATTAATTACTGTGGCTTCAACACCATGTTCACTGAGAATTTGGGCTGCTTGCATCCCCGTGTGTACCATCGTCCCGTAGCCGACAATCAGTACATCATCCCCTTGACGGACAATCTCCCCTTTCCCAATTGCCAAAGGTTCCCAACCTTCTTCCATCAGGGGGACACCGTAGCCGTTACCACGGGGGAAGCGCATAGCGATTGGTCCACTGGTATGGTTAATGCCAGTTACTACCATGCGTTGCAGTTCTGCCTCATCCTTCGGGGCCATGAGTACCAGATTAGGGATACAGCGTAGATAGGCGATATCATACATCCCTTGATGGGTAGGTCCATCAGCACCCACAATTCCTGCCCTATCTAGGCAGAAGAATACAGGGAGGTTTTGAATGCAGACATCGTGTATTATCTGGTCGTAGGCACGTTGGAGGAAGGTAGAGTAGATGGCAATAACTGGGCGCATTCCGGCTGTCGCCATGCCGGCGGCTAAGGTGACAGCGTGCTGTTCAGCAATGCCAACATCGATATATTGATTGGGCAGTTTTGCCTGAAGTTTGTCTAAACCAGTGCCTGTAGCCATTGCTGCTGTGATCCCAATGATTGTGGGGTTCTGTTCAGCTAGTTTCACTAAGGTGTGGGAAAAAACTTTGGCGTAAGCAGGGGGTTTAGGTTTGTTGGAGGGAATAGCTTTGCCGGTTGTCACGTTAAATGGGGTTTGGGCGTGATAACCTACCTTGTCTTGTTCAGCAATTTCATAGCCTTTGCCCTTCACAGTGGCCACATGTACTAAAACAGGCCCTGGTATTTGATGTGCCTGTTGGAATGTGGCAATCAACTCTTCTAGATTATGTCCATCCACCGGACCCATGTAGGTAAAACCTAGTTCTTCAAAAACTGCGCCTACCTTGGGAACAGCTAACCGCTTCATACCTTCTTTAATTCTTTCTAACTCCGGAGAAAGAGACTCCCCGACGAAGGGAATTTGTTTGAACTGTTCCTGAAGATTATCCTTGATAAACTGCACTGGTGGACTGAGGCGCATTTTGTTCAGGTAACGCGGAATTGCACCTACGTTGGGAGAGATAGACATTTCGTTGTCGTTGAGGACAACCAGCAGGTTATTTTTAGGTAGGTGTCCTGCGTGGTTGATAGCTTCTAGTGCCATACCCCCGGTCAGTGCCCCATCACCAATTACAGCGACGACTTTAAATTTTTCCCCTCTCAGGTCTCTGGCTAAAGCCATGCCTAAGGCGGCTGAGATACTAGTGGAGGCATGTCCAGCCCCAAAATGATCAAATTTGTTTTCACATCGCTTGAGGTAACCGGCAATGCCATTTTTTTGCCTCAGGGTGTGAAAGCTACTGTAGCGTCCTGTGATCAGTTTGTGGGGATAAGCTTGATGTCCTACATCCCAAATGACTTTATCCCAATCCATGTCTAGCGTTTGGTAAAGCCCCAGAGTTAATTCTACAACTCCCAAACCGGGTCCCAAATGCCCTCCAGTTGCTGCTACGGTTTGTAAGTGTTTATCTCGAATCTGACGCGCAATTTGTTGCAATTGCCGAATCGACAAACCATGCAACTGGTTAGGATGGGTGATTTCACTCAGATGCATACTCTATGGTTTTCCTCTCTAAATATTTGGCGTTATTTGATTTTCCCATGCTCAGGTTATTGATTGCACGTAAAACCCCATCCCTTGGTCTGACTTCTCCTTTTAAGTCTGGAAAAGCTTGCGGAGAAGGGATTTGGGTATTAACAAGCAAAATCTAAGGTGGAGTTTCCCCAGGAATTCACTATGAGTTGGGCTGGCTAATAATTTGGCTCAAATTTTAGCTCGTTAGCTGTATTGCATAATACTAGTGTAATGGGAATTACTGATGTTTTCTGTGGGTTGGCTGAAGCTGTGCCCATGGGACCAAAGCAAAGCAGCAATATTAGCAGCCAAGCTGGGAATAAATAATTAGACATCTCCGAAAATGAGCCTGAAACCCTGATGCAGCAAGACGCAGATATTAACTTGTCGGAGATGTCTATTACGCAAATTTAACTTCATCCTTTCTCCATCTTCGATGTAAGAAGCCGAATAAATTCTACAGGTAATTCGTCAGCATCAGCAATAAAAGCAACTTCCCAAACCTGATCGCCTATCTGCTGCTGTGTTGGCTCTAAAAGCACTTTCAGTGGTGGTAACTGGTTTACCATTGCTAGTTTTTTTTGTAAATTTTCTAACCAAGTGGGTAAATCTGGTGTGATTTCAGTTAGATCGAAGGAAAGATGGTAATAGCCTACATAATGTTCATCGGCAAATGCATCTGGGGCTGGTTTGTGTTGGGGAATTTGGATTAATTCAATCCGTCCCCCCAATCCTTCCATCCAGCAAGCTAGGGTATAGCCTGTGGTGAAGCGTTCTGAGACTTTGAACCCTAGCTGTTCATAGAAAGCCATCGCTTTGTAGATATCTCCTGTCCGAATCGAAACGTGATGCATAATTTTCACTCGAATAGTCGGAAATAGGAATAGCGTACTGGCACACCAGGCTCTTTATCTAAGTTGAAATTAATTACTTCCCAACAGGGTTCCTCGGCCGGATCAGGACTAAATTCTACTGGTAAGCCATAAAGCCGTGCTGCCGTACTTTCTAGCTGTCCTGAACGCCAAGGTGTACTCCGTTCTAAGTAGCCACTCATCAGTTCCTGATAGCGGCGAGCAATTATTACCCGTGTCGCTCGATAGCCTTGAGTATAGAGCTTGTCTAGGGCTTCGTGAATCTCAAACCGGATCCCATCAGGATGGGTATGTTGCCGATACCATTCGTTGTTCCACATCCGCCAATGACGGCCTGATTGTAGGTGGATTAACTCTTCAGTTTTCGGATTTGCCTCGAATGCGCCATGACGCGGACACAAGTATGTATCTGTCAGCGTCAGTGCCGGAATTATCTGGCGACAGTGGGGACACTGTATTTCCGGACCAAACATTGGGTACTGCAAGCCTGGATTCATCATGAAGTGCGTACAAACATAGTTTTGTTTTCACTAGCACCAGCAAGTTCGAGTTTACACTTCGGTTCCACTAATTACTTACCACAGCACTGGGGGCGCATGCTGTGGTACCATAGTTTTACGACCAGCCTCAAGGGTTGGAGTTTTTCCAGTGTTCCTGGGTACCATATCCATATTCTATCGTGTCTACCACTTCTTACTGGACATCTCCAGATTTTTCCCAAGCTGCCTTCATTGCAGCAAATGCTGTAGTCATTGGTTCGGTCAACATAGCTGCAGGGGTAAGCATTTGGTATGGATCTGTGGTGAGAGGGGACATAGAACGCATTGATATTGGCGAATATACGAACATTCAGGATGGGGCAATCTTACATGGCGAACCGGGCTTTCCAACTATCCTAGAAGATCACGTCACTTTAGGACATCGCGCTGTGGTTCATGCTGCTTATATTGAGCGAGGAAGCTTGATTGGCATTGGTGCAGTGGTCTTAGATGGGGTAAAGGTAGGCACTGGGAGTATTATTGGTGCTGGTGCAGTGGTGACAAAAGATATACCTCCCCAGTCCCTGGTAGTTGGGATCCCAGGAAAAATATTGCGCCCTGTGACAGACACCGAAGCTGCCGAATTAATTGTCCATGCTCAACGCTATCAGAAATTAGCCTTAGTGCATGCGGGCAAAAGTACGGACCTGGGGAATTGGCATCACCCTTAAAAAAACTTTACACACCAGTTGAGAAAAATTGCCCACATCAGCTAAAAATAATAATGAGAACAAATTGACAAAACTTTAATTTCTCCATAACAAAGAGGTTCGGGATATGGACATAGATTATCGCGTAGCGATCGTTTTAGCACCTGTTGCTCTTGCTGCTGGCTGGGCCTTGTTCAACATTGGCGCGGCAGCTTTAAGACAAGTTCAAGCATTTTTGAACAAAGAAGCCTAAATTTAGTACCACGGATTGGGGACTAGTGGCTACACTCAATACCCAATCCCCAATTCCTGTTCATGGATATAGATTCTCTACTCAAAGCATTTCAACATTTTGGCATTAATCTGGGACTAGCACGCAGCCTGAAACTACTGGCAAATCTTGGTAGTCCCCATCACCAAGTTCCGGTGATTCATGTCGGCGGTACCAATGGGAAAGGTTCTGTATGTGCCTATCTTTCCTCAGTACTCACAGAAGCCGGTTATCGCACAGGACGCTACACTTCCCCTCATTTAGTTGACTGGACGGAACGTATCTGTCTCAACGAGCAACCAATTACTAGGGAAGAATTGTTTCAATTAATACTTATAGTTCAAGCTGCCATTGACGCGGATGATGAGTCACCAACTCAGTTTGAAGTAATTACCGCAGCAGCTTGGTTGTATTTTGCTCAACAGCAAGTTGATGTGGCTGTGGTAGAAGTAGGACTGGGAGGGCGGTTAGATGCGACAAATGTCTGTGAGCAACCCATGGTTACCGTAATTACCTCCATCAGTCGTGAACACTGGCAACAACTAGGACCAACTATTGCGGACATTGCCAGAGAAAAGGCTGGGATTTTGAAATCCGGCTGTCCAGTTATAGTGGGGACCTTACCACCTGAGGCACAAGAAGTTGTGCGATCGCGTGCTTTAGAGTTACAGTGTCCGGTAATTACACCTCAAAGTGCCAAACAACTAGCTACAGGCTGGGCTGAGTACGAGAAAAAATCAGAACTTATTCAATATCCCTTAGTTCTCAATGGACAAATCCAGTTAACTAATTCAGCTTTAGCCTTGGCTACTTTAGAAATTTTGCAAACAAAGGGATGGCAAATTTCACCAACAGCTATAGTCAATGGCATGGCCAAAACCAAATGGCCAGGACGAATGCAATGGGTAACGTGGAAAGACCAACGGTTATTAATTGATGGTGCTCACAATCCCGCAGCGGCTAAGGTATTACGGGATTATGCGGATGAAGGGGACAAGCACCCTATAGCTTGGGTGATGGGGATGCTCTCCACTAAAGACCATCAAGAAATTTTCCAAGCCTTACTTCAAGCTGGAGATAGATTGTATTTGGTGCCAGTACCTAATGATAATTCAGCCGCACCCGGTGAATTGGCTAAGATAGCTACGCGAGTTTGTCCAGAATTAGGTTTTTGTGCCACATTTCCAGATTTATCCTCAGCTTTAGATGCTGCTTATACAGCAACAGTCAATTTAGTTGTTTTATGTGGTTCCTTGTATTTAGTTGGGCACTTTCTCGGAACTACTGAGTTTCTCTCCTACTAATAAATAGGGTCTGCGGAAAAACTCTCCTATTGCGAATCTAGGTGCCACACGGTGCAAAAAATGGGAGCAACGGAAGTTGATCCCCAAATTAACCCCATGATTTTTCCCGAAATGCCAGGATTTTGAGTCTCTAAATGCCATATTCTTGCACCTGTTTGGACTAAAAAGGATTGGACCCCTGATTGATTATATGTACTGGCTTTATTCAGCAAGCCCTAAATAAACCAGAGAATCAATCCTACCCCTAGTACACAAACTATTCCTCCTAACCCTGCTAGGGGCTTTTTATTTTTACCTGTGAACCATTCTGAAGTTTTACCTGTGTAGGTAATCAGTTCAGCTGTGTCTATGGTGGCAATTGCCAATATCCACCCTGTATGCAGTCCCCAAGCTATACCTAAATTCCCGCCATCAGCAAACCGAGCAATTACTAGCACTATACCCATTAGCCAAAGTCCGGGAAGTTGAGGAAGGGTTTCGGCCTGTTCCCAAATTAAATGTAGTAGAGCAAAGACCAAGCTAGAAATGATCACCGCTGCCCAAACTGGATAATCCTGTACTAATTCAGTAAACAGGAATCCCCGAAACACTAGTTCTTCTATTCCACCTACTAATAAAGCTATCAATGTAATTGGTAACAAAATGGATGGTATTTGCTCAAGTCGGGAAACTTCTAGGGAACACCAACCTAACCACAACTGACAGGTAAATACTGCAGCTAAACTGAGTACTCCTAACCCAAAACCTAAGAGGAAAGAACTGCAAAGTGAAATTTCGACGACAAACCCGTAATCAGCAAAAGATTTCTGCATCAGCCAACTAACTCCCCACAGAACTGGGGGAGCTAGTAAATAGAGGGGTACTAATAATGGAATTTTTTGCTCTGGCTGTAAGGGTTTGGGGAACTGCCATTTGATGGCGATCGCTAAGATCCCTGCTACTGGCAACCAACACCCTACCCAAGCCATAAAAAAAGCTATTACAATGATACCTGCTGGTGTATTGGCAGGTAGGAACAAAAAAAACACGATGGACCTCTGGATCTAATAGTGAACTACCCACACTCACCGGAAGAGAAGTATAGGCTACCTTTACCCAGAAAATAGCGATTTGTCATTGACCCCTAGCCACTTAAAAGAGCTAGGGGTCAATTTGTCATCGCTCAAAAACTTGTCCCACATCGCTGTTTAGATGAGATGTGGGGCTTTTTTGTCTCAGCTAAAATTCGGGTTTTATAGTGGAGGTCTAAGGGGTTTCTCAAAATCCGGGTGGGGACATTGAGCGGGGATAAATTTACTCCTCATCCTCCTCTTCATCTTCGTCTTCTAAATCTTCTTCATCAATTTCTTCCGAGTCTAGATCTGGTTGAGTTAATTTTTTATCGCTTTCACTGAGTTGAATCAGGTGAATGTGCTTGTAACCTAGTCTAATTTCAAACTCATCACCGGACTTTAAGCCCATGGCTTTGGTGTAGGTGGCACCAATCACAATCTGACCGTTTTGGTGCACGCTAACGCGATATGTCGGTTCACGACCACGACCATCTTTAGGTGCTTCCGGACTAAGAGGAATTCCTCTAGCAGACAGCAAGGCATCATAAAAATCGGTGAGATTAACTCGAACTTGATTATTTTTAGTAACGGTATAGTAGCCGCACTGTCTAGCTCTTTCTCGACGAGGTAAATTGGAAAGTTCTTTTACTTTAGCTAGTAGTGCTTTCCCGGTTAGTGGTGCAGTTGCAGTTTCAGTCATTATGCTCACGATTTCCTTAATCTCTCCAAACTGATAAACGATGTTGTCCTCATGCCAGTATTTTGCTTTTTAGCATCTGCACTAGAGATGCTAAAGACTCTAGGGTGAGGGATGAATTCTTGCTTATAGCAGCCATAAGTGCCTCTATTATGCTTATGCACAACAAGTTATAGGTCCGGGTTGTCACAGACTTTTATTTCTGTGATTTTATGGCGCTTTTAACCATCAATTGCCAAGGGAAAGGAAATTATTTTCTCTTTTGGCGCTAGTGTAGCGGTGCAATTTTCAGCCACCTTTACAAATTGGTCTGGTTTCACTACAAACAAGTCGTAGTCCCAAAAAATTGCAGCTTTGCACTTCAGTGCTTGCCCTGGTTGCTTTTGAGTTGTCAGGTTGTCCCTACATATCCTCTCAAACTTAGGGCAGCATTGTATTTGCATTCGGACTTACGGGTGTACACCCTGATTGTCCTACCAGCAAAAGACGTGAATTTTCTGGTCTCTACATTACCAAGAAACAAAGCGGTAGCAGCCGGGCTTGCACGGCTATTGATACTGGTTTTGTTGCCTAGTAATTTCATATTAAATACTAGCATGGACTAATAATAGCAAAATATTTGTTTAATTATGAATTATAGTTGGTCCTAAATTTTGATCTAAATTCCTGGATTTGGGTAGGGAAAAAGCGCTGAGGATTTTCTACCTACTTTATTCCCTAGACAGTATTGCGGTAGTCTAGCTTTTATAAAAGTTTATCTAGTGAGTTAAATCCAAGATTTCCTTGAATTAGACGAGACAAAAAGCGGTGTGGATATTCCTCCAGAGTTGATCACCTATTCCTCTGGTGATCTGGGGAGAGTATTCTCTACGTCTGTGCAGGGAGAAAATAAATCTAACACATCTGCCTAGTCCTTGATTGCCATCACCAGATCAAGATTATCCGCTTTAATACTTCTAGATGATCAAAAATTCACACTTCGCTGGCCCTTGAGTGATTTTTCATCTGGGACTCACCCTAAGTTGACATCAAAGGGAATTGAGTATGTCCTACCTGGACCCCTCTAGTGTCAAACTGGTACATAAAATGCCAAGATGTAATCACTCGATTTTGTGCTAGACAGATGTCCTGGGAACACTTATGGGACTAGGATTTTAATGGTCATCCTCAGGGTTCAGCTATCAGCTAGGCACTTCGCTATTAGCATTCAGGTGGAAAATTTCAGGGGGAATTGAATTCGGGAGTTGCTTTTTTTGATTAGGCTCTAAAGATCTGACATCTGGATGCTGAACTAAAGTCAGCCTATTAACAGCTGACAAAGAATCAAGGAAAACAAGAGTATGGCTGATTTTCTCTGTTCCCCTGTCTATACTTGTGATTGATCAGGCATTGGTTAGGAGCGATGGAAGTTTTTTTTAAAGTATTTCGGCAGCAACAGAATTCTTCCCCTGTTTTGCAAACGTATCATTTGGAGGCAGAACCAGGCAATACAATCTTAGATTGCCTGAATCAGATTAAGTGGGAGCAAGATGGGACACTAGCATTTCGCAAAAATTGTCGCAATACCATTTGTGGTAGCTGTGCTATGCGAATCAATGGCCGTTCAGCTCTAGCTTGTAAGGAAAATATCGGCAGCGAGATAACTCGATTACAACAAATCTCCCAGACTAATACCTTTTTAGAAATTACAATAGCCCCCCTAGGCAATATGCCAGTGATTAAGGATTTAGTGGTGGATATGAGTAGTTTCTGGGATAATTTGGCAGCAGTTACTCCCTATATAAGTACAGCAGCGCGACAAGTTCCAGAAAGGGAATTCTTGCAAACACCACAAGAGAGATCGCGTCTGGATCAGACTGGAAATTGCATAATGTGCGGCGCTTGCTACTCTGAATGTAATGCGAGGGAAGTTGACCCAGACTTTGTTGGTCCCCATGCTTTAGCAAAGGCCTATCGCATGGTAGCAGACTCCCGCGATCAGGACACTGAAAATCGATTAAATCACTATAACCAAGGAACAAAAGGAGTGTGGGGATGTACCCGTTGCCTGTATTGTGACTCAGTTTGTCCCATGGGAGTAGCACCACTAGAGCAAATCACCAAAATTAAACAGCAAATTCTTGATCGCAAACAAACAAGTGATAGCCGCTCAATTCGCCATCGGCAAGTATTGATCGAGTTAGTTAAAGCCGGGGGTTGGATTGATGAGCGCCAATTTGGTTTACAAGTAGTTGGCAACTACTTTCGTGACCTGAGGGGATTACTCAGTATTGCACCGCTAGGCCTGAGAATGCTCATCCGAGGTAAATTTCCCCTCTCATTTGCTGCTTCCCCAGGAACGCAACAAGTGCGATCGCTCATTGAGTCCGTGCAACAACTTGAAAGCTGATATAAGAGGCAATAGGGTTAGCAATTGTAAATACAGGTACAGTTCACATTGAGGATAAAAGAGTATTTCTGCAAGGACACTGAAATGTAGCTGATAACACTCACTTTTGGGGTAATACTGGGATTTCTCCACTAAGAGATAGCGGAAATCAAAGACCACAGGCAAACCAGTAATGCGACGTAGTACAGCATCAAAGATGAAATGCAAGTTTCCCTGTTTCACCCTTGTCAACAAGAGGTCTAGTATGTTCTTGAATTGAAAACTGGCATCTCCCAATTCTTGACTAAAGATATACGGTTTTATTGGGAGGTAGCGATCGCGATTTGCTAACATTTACCCTTTTTCCCCTGTGCCGGGGTTGGGGTGATCCCATCTGGGAGGGGATTTGATAGTGATTTCCCTCCCCATCTTGCCCTTAGGGAGTAAAAATCTACCCGAAGCGTAGTTTAAAGCTAAAGTTTTATCTGACCCCGTCTTCTGAAAATCTGATCTTCAAGACAAGGGGTACCTCACTGGAAAACTCGGGGCAGATTCACAGGCTGGCCAGAACGCTCATAGACTGAAATACTCCACTGTCCGTTATGGCTGGACTCAAAAGCAATCCTGCTTCCATCAGCACTAATCCGGGGATTGCGGACTTCCCTCTGTAAATTAGCAGTTAAATTTCGTGACTGGTGTGTTTCCCGGTCGTAGAGGAAAATCGCCTTATAACCTTCACGACTGGCAACGAATACAAGATAACGGCCATCTAGGGAAACACTGGGGTTGGAGGTGATGGTATCTAGGGAATTTAAACCTGGCAAATCCACAAGATTTCGAGTTACTGTATCAAACATATAAACATCTTGGCTCCCTTGACGATCACTGGTAAACACAATATATCTACCGGAAATTTCGGGATTTAATTCTGAAGCTGGACTGTTGAGACCCCTTCCCCCGGTGTCAAATGGGTAGCTCAAGAATTGAGGATAGCCAAAACACCCTGTCAACAAAATTAGGCATAAAAGTAAAAGTATCGGCTTGGTAGGTAATTGATCATTGGTCATTAGTTTTCTCTGCTTCTACAGCTGCACCATTGGGAATATCTAACTCAGTGTTGGGACCCCGGTCTAATACTTCAATATCCCATTGACCGCGACTGGCGGATTCAAAAACTATATAACGACCATCAGGGCTAATACTAGGATTCCTCAGCCAATAGCGATACATGAGGGTGAGTATTTGCGACTGTTGGCTGGTGCGATCGTAGAGTGCTATCACTGGTCTACCTTGGTCGCTTTTCAGATAGGCAATATAGCGCCCGGTATAACTTAAGCTAGGACTTTCGGCAACCGTTGACTGTGGATTTAAACCAGGTGTCGGTATAAATTTCTGCTCTTGTAAATCGTATACTACTAGTTGCTGACTATGTTTAAAACTGGATACAAAAGCTAAAAAACGCCCATTGCCGCTTAAAGCTGGTTGTTGTTCAGTGTAGCGACTATTTAGGGAGGTAGTCCCTAAAGGGATATCATTGGTAGTGCAGGACCCAAGCACAGCAATCAATGCAAAAACTAGGCTCCAATAAAGTAGTCTTTGGAGCCAAAACTTAGGGGTAGATTTTTTCACCTCATCACAACTAGACTAAATATCATCTTCAGAACTATCTGACTCATCATTTGGTTTGTCAATTGGTTTGTAGGGAACATATTCAGTTGGGATTACCTCATCATCTTCTTGGTAGGAATCTAAATTAGCAGGACGCCGCCTTTTTGGTTTAGTGGGGACGTCATCTTCCCGATTTTCTGGTCGCTGAGGTCTATTATTACTGCGACGGGAAGGCTGTTTCCTCTCTTCTGAATCTGAACTATCCCATTCATCCTCGCCCCTAGTAGCAGAACCCCAATTTTCTGCGTTAGACCTTTCTGGGGTGCGACTCACAGTCTTTCCCGAGCTTGAACGTCGTCTGTTGTCTCTAGTTTCTGGTTTTTCCCTGTTACTCCGACGTTCTGAACGACGTGGGGGATCTTCATAGTAGTCATCGCGAGATGAACGCTCATCCCTACTACCCCGAATCCGTGGACGAATTGGACGTTCCTCTTCTTCGTATGGCAGCGGTTCGCTATCTTCAATCTCCGCTTCATAATTCCGGCGCTCGGTGTATCGGTAGCGATCGCTCACCGGTCGATCTTCTTCGACAATTGGAGTGTTACGTTTGGCTTGCTGGGTAGCTATACTCCGCAGCTGAATACTTTCGACTGCAAAAAATACAGTTGTACCGACTAAAAGCAACTGACCAAATTGGAGAATGGGGTCTAACCGCCATCCTTGGAAAATGAGAATAAAGCCGCACAGTAAGCCCACTGCTGCAAAAAAGATATCTTGATCTCGTGACAGTTCTGGACGCACGGTTCGGAGAAAATACAGAGCCGCTCCGGCTACAGCTAGGAAAATTCCTAAAAAAGTAGCTGGAGTTGCCCCCACATTTACTTGAGCCAAGATACTGGCTGAATTTAGCCCAAAATTTATCATACTTATTTTCCCAATATCAAATCTATGTTAACGAGATGCGGCGACTAGGGATTGATGTGTCAGCGCAGTCTTGCAGTCACCCTAAAGGGGGGATTAGGTATAAAGATGTCCCCAACCCCCAGTACAGAAGGATTATGAACGTTGGATCTTATCTTTCTGGCTGATGAAAATTAGCCCGACTATTACTGGAATCACCACAATAGCTGCACCCCAAACTAGGCTCCAAAGAAAATTTGCTAAAGAAGGTGTCATAGTTCTCAACCTTTTTTTACACACTGCATCCTAATTTTAATGGTGTATCACTTCCTTGAGAAGCCTTTGAGCTAGAACTACTAAAATTGTTAGCATTTAGCCCTTGTGATTAACTAGTGTGTAACTCTTGCCAGGGAGGCTACTCGGCTCTAGTCAATTCAAGTTCCCGTCCTCACTTTCCGACTCCCATTGACCGCATTTAGTTAAAATTAGAAGGAGAATGCTTTACAAAGCTTAAAATTTTCAGGCATAAGCCTAAGTTTTTTCCGATTCTAGAGATAGTAACTTAAACCGATGACTGGTGTTGACCTGACTGCTTGGATTCTCGGCCTGATGCTAGGGCTGATGATATTACTGTTTATTTTCCGGATCATTCTCAGTTGGTACCCACAGGTGAATTTGAATCGCTTGCCTTTTAGCCTAATAGCTTGGCCTACAGAACCTTTTGTTGTGCTGTTACGCAAGCTAGTTCCACCCATAGGCGGAGTAGATATTACACCTATTATTTGGGTTGGTATCTTCAGTCTAGTGCGAGAAATTCTCTTAGGACAACAGGGACTGCTAACTATGCTATCCCGTGGAGGTTAGGGCATGGAGCAGGGGAGAGATTGATTTATTCTCCCCTAATCTAAAATTCTGTTGCCCCCTAATCCAAAATTCCCCTACTCCCCTGGGTTATTCATCTCCTGAACAAAATTGGTATAAACATTACCCTGTAAAAATTGGGGAGTTTCCATGATTCGCTGGTGAAAGCCAATGGTGGTGGGTAGTCCAGTAATGGCACACTCCCGCAAGGCGCGTTTCATACGGTTAATGGCAGTAGAGCGATCTGGTCCCCAGACAATTAACTTGCCAATGAGGGAATCATAATAGGGAGGAATTTGGTAATCTGTGTAGACGTGGGAGTCAATGCGAACACCGGGTCCTCCAGGAGGGAGATAGCCACTAATCCGTCCAGGGGATGGGCGAAAGTCATGATCGGGATCTTCAGCATTGATGCGGCATTCGATAGCATGACCTTGTAACACCACCTGGCTTTGAGTCAGTCTTAGTCTCTCCCCTTGAGCAATGCGGATTTGCTCAACAACTAAATCTACTCCAGTAATCATCTCTGTTACAGGATGTTCTACTTGAATCCGGGTGTTCATTTCCATAAAGTAGAATTGACCGGATTTATCGAGGAGAAACTCGATAGTTCCCGCCCCGGTATAGTTGATAAATTGGGCTGCTTTAACCGCAGCAGATCCCATTTTCTCTCGGAGATCTGCGTCTAGGGCTGGGCTAGGGGCTTCTTCTAATAACTTTTGATTGCGACGCTGAATTGAGCAGTCTCTTTCACCTAGGTGGATTACATGACCATAGTTGTCTGCCAAAATTTGAAATTCGATATGGCGGGGGCGTTCGATAAATTTTTCTATATAGACACCAGAATTCCCAAAAGCTGCTCCTGCCTCCCCTTGAGCTGCTAGGAAAAGTTTTACAAATTCCTCTTGAGACCGCACTAGTCGCATTCCTCGACCACCACCACCCGCTGTGGCTTTTATCATCACTGGATAGCCGATATCTTTAGCTATTGCTAATCCTTCTGTTTCAGTCTCTACTAACCCCTCACTACCAGGTACTGTTGGTACCCCTGCTTTTTGCATCGTTTCTTTAGCTGTAGATTTATCTCCCATCCGCCGAATGGCTTCAGGAGTGGGTCCAATGAAGGCAATGTGATGGTCAGCACAGATTTCCGCAAACCGGGCATTTTCCGCCAAAAAGCCATAACCAGGATGAATGGCGCTGGCATTACGGGTGAGGGCAGCAGCAATAATATTGGGAATATTCAAATAACTTTTACTGCTAGCCGCTTCACCAATACACACTGCCTCATCAGCCAGTTGGACGTGGAGAGCATTACGGTCAACAACAGAGTGAATTGCAACAGTCGCAATCCCCATTTCTTCACAGGCACGGAGAATGCGAAGCGCAATTTCTCCTCGATTGGCAATTAATATTTTGTCAAACTTCATTTTCTAGTTTCGATATCGGTACCAGTAGATTGACCTAAATTTGAGTGTAGGGTTTAGGCGGGAAAAAAGATATCAGTATTCCCCTGTTCATACCTTTCCCTAGCCTACAGCGCAATTTTGGATGGGTAAACTACTAGGATGTAGGGGGAAAATGCTTTTACACCTCGTTTCTTAGTCCAAAAAGAATTTGATAGTCCTGAGTGAGTGATTACTTTACCCAAACCTATCACTTTATCTTTGGGAAATTTTCTCCTATCCCATTGATTATGGCAGGAGATCACTGGTTAGGAGTTGGGGAAAAGCAAGAAAGTGTCTAAGAGTTCAAACAAAACCTTAATTCTGGCAGATCTCCCACTTCCCTTGCCTTATACCCTATACCCTACACCCTCAAGATTTCTGTGAGCCTTATATCCGGATGCAGAAATTTTCTGAGACCTATGAGTTTTATAATTTTCTATGTTATACTCTAAACTTAGGCAAATCGTGCGGATGTGGCGGAATTGGTATACGCGCACGCTTGAGGTGCGTGTGGCTTTGCCTTGCGAGTTCGAGTCTCGCCATCCGCACTTTTTCAACCCCTAAATTTGTGCTTTTCGAGAAATAGGTAAAATTTTGTAAAAAAGATTGGCTACTCCTGTCACACCAGCAACCGATTCAAGACTACTGTATCCTTGGCACCGCCTGACCCCGGTTTGGCAAGGTGGTGAGGAGGTAATTAGACAAGGCTTGCCACACGCGCAACTGGCACCTACTTGGCAGCTACTACTTCTAGGTGATGGCTCTCCCACACGTCACGTACAACTCCTCACAGGTGAGCCAATAGAGGTAGATGTCATAGATATGTCACCTATTGGCATGGACCTAGATGGAGCGCCGGAGATAATACAAGTTCTACCGGGTCCACGATTGCGCCGCCAAGTATGGATACGCACAGCCTCTGGTAAAGTATTATACTATGCTGTTTCCTGGTGGGAAGCCAGTCATGTAGATGAGTATTTACAAAACCGCTCATTACCAATTTGGTCTAGCTTAGGTCAACTTCGGACCGAGCTGTATCGGGATCTCCAGGGAATACACTACGGTTACTCAGCAAGACTAGAGTTAGGTTTTGAAGAGGTGGGCCCTTTTTGGGGTCGCCATTATCTATTTTGGCATCAGAGACAACCCCTAACTTTGATTTATGAGGTTTTCTCCCCCTATTTAACTAAATATTTAGGATCGATGGATCTAAAGTGCTAATAAGCAACAATAGCCAAACAAATATTTAGCAAAATGCAACTTCGGCAAAATGCAACAAAGCATGATAAAAGTAACTAGCCGCAGAAACAGTATAGATCAGTTTGCTCGAATTAGTATCAACAATATCCAGTGTCAGTAATTTAATGTAATCAGCGTTTCAAATTTGCAACTATGAGGTGTAGGTTTCAATGGCGATGCCTGTTGTATCTGTTGTGAAAAAAAAGAAAAAAAAGAAATCGTCTTTGGTGCTCACACTCTCGGCTGCCGGTTTGTTAATAGGTAGCGGTGGAGTGTTGTACTGCTTATTAAACCATGGACAAAACTTCTCTCGGGATTTACCAGTAGGTGCAAATATTATTCCTCAAGATGCCTTGTTGACAGTTTCCTTAACTACAGATCCCGGACAATGGCAAAAATTGCGGGAGTTTGGAACACCAGAAACTCAAGCAGAACTGGACAAAAATCTCACACAGATAAAAGAACACTTCCTGGAAGATAACGGTTATAACTTCCAGCAAGATATTCAACCTTGGGTAGGGGATGACATGACAATTGCCATTCTTGCTCCCGAAGCAGCTAACAATCCTGCACTTAAACCAATAACTACTAATAGCCAAGAATCAGTAGTAATGGTACTACCAGTGAAAAATCCAGAAATAGCCCAAAGGATTTTGGCACAACCCAAACCTCTAAAGCAGGGTCAATGGACTGAGCGTACCTATCAAGGAATCACTATTAAAGAAACAGAGGGACAAGTAGGAGAAAACCTCTCAGTAGCATTACTAGATAGGCAGTTCTTGGTGATCACCGATAGTCCCAAGGCTACGGAACAAGCAATTGATGCTTACAAAAATCAAGAGTCTCTAGCGACAATTGGAGGCTTTGCTGAGAATTTCCCGAAAATTGCCAGTTACCAGCCCTTTGCCCAGTTTTATGTAAATGTACCACTAGCTGCTAGAGTCGCTGCTGCGGCTCCCAAAAACCAATTACCAGCCCAAGTTTTGGCGCAACTGCAAAATGAGCAAGGTTTAGCGGGGACAGTAACCCTAGAGCCAGAAGGACTACGCTTAAAAGGTGTTTCCTGGCTGAACCCGAATAGTCAGCGAGTACTAACGGTGGATAATCAAGCAGGGAGAATGCAAGACCGTCTACCAGCAGAAACTTTGATGATGTTATCTGGTAGTGACTTACAAAGGTTGTGGGCCGACTATGTACTAACATCCGAAGGAAATCCCTTGTCACCCATTACCCCAGAACAACTCCGAAAAGGCATCAAATCACTTACTAGTCTGGATTTGGACCAGGACTTACTGAGTTGGATGCAGGGAGAGTTTTCCATCTCAGTGGTTCCCATGGTGACCAACCCAGGTTCATCTGCGAATTTCCGTGCAGGTTTGGTGTTCATGGTGAAGACAAATCAACGCCAAGCAGCAGAAGCATCTCTACAAAAGCTAGATGAGGTAATGAAAAATCAATACCAGTTCCAAATCCAACCACAAACAGTGGCAGGTAAACCCGTGATTAATTGGATTGCCCCGTTTGGGACTCTAACTGCCACCCACGGCTGGTTAGATGGAGATGTAGCTTTTCTGGTATTGGGTGCGCCGATAACTGATAAAATTATTACTCAACCTAATAATAACCTAGCTGGCACCTCCTCCTTCCAACAAACAGTTCCGGGTGAACCTAATCCACCCAATAGTCAATTTTTTCTCAATGTGGAAGGAATGGATAAAATTTTTACCCTAAATACTCTATTCCCTAATCAGTCAACCATACTTGCAGCATCACGCTCAATAGGAATGACAGCATCTGTAAATGATAGTCATAGTACCAGTTATGACATTTTTATTGCTTTGAAAAAAGTCGGAGGAGATGGGAGAAGATAGGGGGGTAGGAGGCAGAGATTGATCTGTTCTCACCTAATCCAAAATCCCCTGTGGGTATCTCCTGCTCCTTCTCCTTTGGAGACGCTACGCGTAGCTTGCTTTCCGTAAGGGCACAGCAGTCGCTCATGGGGGAAACCACGCCAGTCGCTCATGGGGGAAACCACGCCAGTCGCTCATGGGGGAAACCCCCAAGACCGCGCTGGCTCCCCAAGACCGCGCTGGCTCCCCAAGACCGCGCTGGCTCCCCAAGACCGCGTTGCTTCACAAAATCCAAAATCCCTAGTCCCCAATTAGGATTAGAACAGTAAAAATAAATAAGAGAACGAGAACCTTATGAATTTGGTCGTACTCCAGAATTGGCTGGACAACGCTTCCTTTGCCGTATTATTCCTGACTATGCTGGTGTATTGGGGAGGGACAGCCTTTCCCACGTTACCGCTAATGACTGCTTTGGGAACAGCAGGGATGGCAATAGCTAATTTGTGCATAGCTACCCTGCTGGGAGCCAGATGGATAGAGGCAGGTTATTTCCCCCTAAGTAATCTCTATGAATCGCTCTTTTTCCTGACTTGGGGAATTACCACTGTCCATCTAATTGCCGAAAATACCAGCCGTAGCCGCTTAGTAGGAGTTGCCACAGCTCCGGTAGCAATGGTGATCACTGCTTTTGCTACGTTAACACTACCCTCGGAGATGCAAGTCTCTGAACCCTTAGTTCCAGCATTGAAGTCAAACTGGCTGATGATGCACGTCAGTGTGATGATGTTGAGCTATGCGGCTCTGATGGTAGGTTCACTGTTAGCGATCGCTTTTTTAATCGTCACCCGTGGACAAAACATCCAACTGCAAGGTAGTTCCGTAGGTACTGGTGGTTACCGTAGTAATGGCTACAAATTAAATAAAGCAAGTGAGGCTCTTTATCTAGTATCGACATCAACTGCTGAAAACAACGGTCTAGCTCGGTTTGAAGCCAATAATAATGGCAGTACTACTGCTGTCTTGAACTTAGTCAATGCCCCTGAAGCTCAAACTGTGCTCGTCAGTGGGACTCTTTCACCCCAACGCCTGAGTCTAGCTGAAACTCTCGATAACATTAGCTATCGGATTATTGGACTAGGTTTTCCCTTATTGACCATTGGGATTATTGCTGGTGCTGTGTGGGCTAACGAGGCATGGGGTTCCTATTGGAGTTGGGACCCGAAGGAAACTTGGGCGTTAATTACTTGGTTGGTTTTTGCTGCCTACCTTCATGCTAGGATTACTCGCGGTTGGCAGGGGCAGCGACCAGCAATTTTAGCTGCCAGTGGTTTTGTTGTCGTTTGGATTTGTTATCTCGGTGTGAATTTGTTAGGTAAAGGCTTGCATTCTTACGGGTGGTTTTTCTAAAAACCTAACTCCGTTATTTATGTCTATTTATTTTATCTTCAAGACTTGATTTGATGAATTTGAGGATTAATAATAAAGACACCATCTGACATAATTGTTGCCCTACAACGGTAATAATTACCCCTTATGGTACGTCCGCGAAAGCGGACTTATTTTTTGGCCAAAATTATTGCGGGGTAGAGAGCATACATAACTCTTACCCCAGCCCGAAAACTATGCCCCAACTGCTTCCTTGGCAGCGTACAAGACCTCACTTGTAATATCCTTAATTCCGCGCTCACGGGCAAATTTTTCAGTGTTGCGCTTCACTTTACCCCGCACAAAACCAGGAATCTTATTCAATTCTCCCTGACCATCTTTAGTCCAAGTTAAATCAGATTCTGCAGAAATCCCTTTCGTAATTACTTCCTTAGTATCGTGACCACCAAAGATTTCCAATAGATGGTCTTCCATACCTAAAGTGAAGGAATTGTAGATTAAATCTGTAATCTGATTTGTCCCTTCATAACCTAAAAATGGCTTATAACCAATGGGGAAGTTTTGGACATGAATTGGTGCAGCAATAACACCACAGGGGATATTTAACCGCTTGCCAACGTGGCGTTCCATTTGGGTACCGAAAATAGCAGCAGGTTCGACCCGGGCAATGGCGTCCCCAATTGCTCCATGATCATCACTGATGAGTACTTCATCGCAATACTCACTTACCTGTTCCCGGAACCAGTCTGCATCATATTTGCAGTAAGTCCCAGCCCAAACTACATGAATCCCCATTTCCCGGGACAGAATTTTGGTGATGGCAGCAGCGTGGGTGTTATCACCAAAGACTACAGCTTTTTTGCCCGTGAGGTTCTGACAGTCGATAGAACGGGAGAACCAAGCAGCTTGAGAGACGTACAAAGTTTGTTCTTTGATAAACTCTTCGTAGTCAACATTTACACCTTGGCTGTTAATCACCTGCTGAATCTTGCGAATACACCGCGCAGTCTCTACCACACCCATTGGTGTGATATCCACGTAAGGGGTGCCAAATTTTTCCTCCAGGTAAAGAGCAGTGGTTAAACCAAGTTCACGGTAGGGCACTAAATTAAACCAAGCCCTAGGCAAATGCTTCAGTTGGTGAACCGAAGCACCTTCGGGAAGGATGATATTTACCTCAATACCCAAGTTAGCCATCAGCCGTTTGAGTTCAGTGCAGTCGTGCTGGTTGTGGAACCCAAGGGTAGAAGTTCCAATAATGTTCACCGAGGGCTTTGCGGTTTTGTCCGCTGGTAGTTCCCCCTTCTTACTTGCCTTTTCGATGTAGAACTGGACAATTTGCTGCAGGGTGCGATCGGCTGCTTGTAGTTCGTTGTAGCGGTAGTGGTTGACATCCGCTAACATGACATCTCCTTTTGCTTCCAGCTGTGCCCGTTCTACAAAATTATGTAGGTCTTCTTGTAAAATGCTAGAGGTACAGGTGGGAGTTAACACAATCAAATCCGGGTGTTCTTCAGCATCTTTGCGGGTGATATTGTCTACAACCTTTTCCTGGGAACCCCGTGCTAAAACGTTGCGGTCAACAACACTAGTTGTCACCGGTGTAAAGTCTCTCTCCCGTTCTAACATGGAGCGCATGACGTTAAAGTAGTCATCGCCCAAAGGAGCGTGCATAATTGCATGCACATTTTTAAAAGAACTGGCGATTCTCAAAGTGCCGATGTGGGCTGGCCCTGCATACATCCAGTAAGCCAATTTCATCCGGTCTTCTCCATGAGTATTTGATGATTAAGTCGTTTCCCATTTTCGCAAAACTTGTCATCATACAGAAGTAGGTACTTGTATGGGTTAAGTCGAGAATAAATGGCTCAAACTCAGCGACTGATGGGAATCCAGCTTTTGAATTAAACAACATTAATGTTGTTTTACCAAATAAATCTTCACATTTCGCAATTCGTTAGTATGTACAAAGTGGCTTATTGACTTTATGGTGAAAACACCTCCCCAACCCCTGACAATTCCACCTTTAGAAAATGGTGATAAACTCACCCGCCATGAATTTGAGCGGCGCTATGCTATTTCTAAGGTGAAGAAAGCTGAATTAATCGAAGGAATTGTCTATATCATGCCTGCTGCACTGCGGTTTAAAAGTCATGGTCTACCTCATGCTTGGATTACTGCTTGGTTAGTTAGTTATGAAGTCATGACACCGGGTGTATTGCCGGCAATTGATCCAACTGTCCGCCTAGACACAGATAACGAAGTGCAGCCAGATGCCGTTCTGATGATTTCACCAACAGCAGGTGGTCAAGGGCGAATCAGTGAGGATGATTACATTGAAGGTGCCCCAGAACTAGTGGTAGAAATTGCTGCGAGTAGTGTTGCTATTGACCTCCATGCTAAAAAACAAGTCTATCGGCGCAATGGAGTTAAAGAATACATTGTCTGGCAAGTTTTAGACCGGAAATTGACTTGGTTCTATCTAGAACAGGGTGAATATTTGGAATTATTACCTGATGAGGGGAACATTTTGCAAAGCCGAATCTTCCCTGGGTTGTGGTTAGCAGTGGCAGAGTTGTTAGCAGGGAATATGCAGGGTGTATTGAATGTTCTACAGGCAGGTCTAGGGTCTGATGAACACGGAGAGTTTGTCAAGAAATTAGCTATAAGTAGTTAGGCAAAATAAATTGCACATCTTATTTGTCTATGTTCCTTATCCTGCTAAGGATACAGATTTTTAAAATAGGCAATTAAGTTGTCCACTTAAGTGGGTAGGGGACCGCAATAAGTACCTGGAAAGAATTAATTACATATTCGTTCATTAAAAAAATTCAGATCGCGATCGCTCGCAAGTGTAAAGAATTAAGGGTAGAGGGCAAAGGCGTAAGAGTATAAAGGGCTACTGGAGAATCCTCCCAACCCCTATGGCAACACGAAAACCAATATTGCCGTAGGGGTTGCCGCGCACCGCCCCAATGTTGCTGAGGCGGAACGCAGAACGGCAGTACCCAGGATAGTCGAGCCAGGAACCGCCCCGCAGCACGGTGTTTCCTTGCTTTTGAGAAAGATTATCATTTCCATCAAGCCAAGCACTACTATCTGTCGGCGCTCCTTCATAGTTGCTGTGCCAATCATCAAGACACCATTCCCACACATTCCCGTGCATATCATATAGCCCAAAGGCGTTCGTCACACCAAAACTGCCTACTTCTGTTGTTTGTTTTCTATATATTCCCCTGGGTCCACTACCATAGGTAGGGTCACCATTATAGTTAGCTAAATCTGTTGTTAGAGTCTCCCCAAAATGGAATGGTGTTTTTGTCCCCGCTCTACAAGCATATTCCCATTGGGCTTCACTGGGTAGGCTGTAGGCTCTCTTTGTCAGGGAGGCAAGCCGGGCGCAAAACTCCAGCGCATCGGGCCAAGAAACGGACTCTACTGGTCGATTCCCACCTTTAAAATGTGAGGGGTTTGGCTCTAATTTGCGGTTTACTTGGGGTAACTGAGCTACCCTTTGCCATTGGGCTTGGGTGATGGGATATTTCCCCATGTAGAAGGGTTGGATGGTAACTTGATGTTGCGGTCTTTCTCTATCTGTACTTCCCTCTTCTTCCTCTGGTGAACCCATGATAAAACTGCCTCCAGGAATTGCTGCCATGTCTAAAGTAACGCCATCACCCAAGTCTTCCGTAAAATATTTGCCTAGCCGCTGCTCTCGTCGAATGATTTGACCGACTCTGTTGACTTTTACTACTTCAATAGGCTTTAGTTTTAATCCCTGGGGATTGAAATTTAGTAAAGATTTTTTAACCTTTAGTTCTGTTCGAGAAATTAACAGAGCATAAGCCTGTATCTGTATTTGTGGCAATTCATTTTCTAAAGCTTGAATTACCAGATCTAACCCCTGTTCTCCATAATTGACAGCTTGCTTAAGTGCGGCAATTCTCACTTGTGGATCTGGATTCTTTAACCTGAATTTTACCCCTTCAATTCCACCTAAAACTGCTGCATTTTCTAATATTGGACTTTTACCCCCAAGTACGGCATCATATTCTCTTGGTTGTTGATTCTCAGACATCTATTTCTCCCTTAAATATTTCCAACCATCACCTTAAATTGATTTTCTCTAGTTCCTTAATAAAAGCATCCAACCCCTTGCCTCCCTGGGATTGCTGACCCAGTCCTAGGTTTTTGAAGATGTGATCGCGCAAATCTTCCAACCTCTCGTCCCTCCCCACTAGGCTACCCTCAGCTTTTCCAGCCGGGTTTCCACCTCTAACGAGGCAATTAAACAACATGTGCCATGTCGCTCATACTCAAATTCTTGACGCTCAAGACTGCCGGGTGTAGCCAGTTGAGTTGGGTACAATTATTGCCTACAGCAGCTCGTTAGATTTTTCTTCATTTACCTAGGGCAGAACTTCTGCCGCCTTGCACTAGAGAATCCTAATCTGAGGGATGAGTAGTTTAAGATCACTTGCCTGAACTGTCATACTCTCCTGACTCTTATCGTTACTATCCATCCTGGACATCTCGATAGATACTACTCTTATTCTTGTTCTTACTATGAGGGCAAAGGCGATGTTACCTCTCTCATCTATCCCATCCGCTTAGAATATAGTGATAAATATGTTCTAACTGCACATTCCAGCATTGCTTGGCTAGAATCGAACTGTTCCCACTTTTGCTGACTCTTTTTGCGTATTTCTTCATCTGCTTTAACTGAAATACCATATTTGCTTCTTAAATCACATTGATTATCTACCCATAAGTAATCGTCAATATCCCTCCTTGTCCATTCGTGACCTTGATTTAATGCGTGACAATGATAGTACTTGCTAGTAAAGTCAATAAATTCATTAGCATTAGGGGTAATTAATTGCCCATTCTTACATAAACCAACGATCCAACAATGAAAACGTCCTTCTTCAAAAGATGGTTTATCAGATTCGCCTTTTCCTCCAAAGTTCACTCCTTGACTAGTGTCATTAGTATCAGATGTTGACCTTATGCTAATACTTCCTCCTTGAACTGAGTAATAAATGCTTTGATCACGATTAATTTCGCTATATATACGGGTACAGACCTCTGAACCAAGATGTGCATAATATAAGCAAGAGCTATTTTTTCTTCTAAAGGATTCATCACTATTAAAGAAAGTGTCAATAGTGTGATGTATGGCGTTAGCTATTGCATCTCTCCTAATCCCCAAAAGCTTTTGATGGTTTTCCATATCTATTACCTTTCTTTTAGTATTTAATTAATATATTAATATTCCACAGGTT
>Ga0209208_10002580_pt1 | contig 26038 bp, 22 predicted proteins | sample S1TSphfallax_3_FD_187694 | JGI IMG/M metagenome (GOLD analysis project Ga0209208, IMG submission 187694) | Host-associated microbial communities from peat moss isolated from Minnesota, USA - S1T2_Fd - Sphagnum fallax MG (SPAdes) (version 2) | ecosystem: Host-associated > Plants > Peat moss >...
ACTTAGAGGTTGTCACAACCCGAGGATGAAAAAAAATAGTTAACTTAGAGGTTGTCACAACCCGAGGATGAAAAAAAATAGTTAACTTAGAGGTTGTCACAACCCGAATATGAAAAAAAATAGTTAAAGTAGTTAACTTTGTAGTGGTAGAAGGTCTGCAAACTTGGCCCCCAGATTTTTCACCCCTGATTCCTTGTGTAAAGCGCATTAGATTAAATCAAGGTCTCTGAGTTCAAAATTAACATTTCTTTAATGTGTCTTGGAGTTATTAATGGGGAAAGGAAGGGCTCATCCAAGAAGGTGACTCTAGTAATGTACGTGCAGGTTCAGCCTGGCCATTAATTACCGGTTTCCCCAATTCCTTCACAAACAACAGACTTGGTTGCAAGCACCATAACACAAAGCAAGTTAGAAAAATCAAAAGTGAGCAAAAACTTATTGGCTTCCACTACGCTAATGCCTCAAATCTTGGATGCAACGTGTTTGCACTTTGCAACAGATGGCATTCGTGCCGATTGTGGTTCCCCACATAAGGAGTCAAAAGTGTCTTGCAATAAAACACCATTACGCCCGCTTTAGATGAGGATCCACGGTCCAATCTCCTAGGAACCAATTTGGACTCATGTAAAGCAAAATTGAATCCTTGAGTTGGAGTGTACCTAGGTCCCTAGCCTAATTTTTGGTTCTTCACATGACGAGCTCTACTTTAAGCATTGTCTTTTGGTTTTTTTGTCAAGGTGTTGAATCTTCACCCTGGCCAAGTTTGTGGCATGTTGCCAGTACCAGAGGACAATCTGTCCTCCATGATCTACCTTTCGTCTAATGGACTCTCTAGTCCCAAACGGACGTTAAATTGTAAACAGTAAACAGAGTTGGAGTGCACCTAGGTCCCTAGCCTAATTCTTGGTTCTCCACATCACGAGCTCTACTTTAAGCATTGTCTTTTGGTTTGAACCAATTGATTTTCCCTCCAAAATGGGTCCCATATTAACCTCCATATCCCACTATTTGATCTTAGACCCTCGTCTAAAGGCCTTGGGACTAATTTAAACTTTGGACCAATAAGATTACTTTAATTCATAGGTTCCTGGACCTTGGACCTGCATTTGCTTGTCTTTGCAACGGTGTATTTGTGTCATCTTAATACCTGAGATCTAATTCATTCCATTATTGTGCAGGAAGTGGACAAGATTTTCACCAAATAGAAATCTTGAAAATCCTTGCCAATTCGACTAAAATGTTGCTATTATATAATGGAAGCTACCAATAAAGATGATGATCTATTCAACCTTGTTGATTGTAGTGTATCATACCTCCAAGCTTTTACAACCTTATTATGGGTTTCAACTCCTATTTGTTGCTCTTGAAGTGCATTCAATTGGGCAATAGATGAAGTTATTTATTTTAAATTCGAACGTCTTGACAAAACAAGCTCTCGAAGTGCATTCAATTGAGTAATAAATGTAGGCAACTTTTGCAAACTCTTACACTTTGCCAAATAAAGTTCTTAGAGTGCATTCAATAGGCCAATAAAAGAAGGTAGTTTTTTCATGTTCAAACACCCTGACAAACAAAGCACTTCAAATGCATTCAATTGGCCAATAAGTGAAGATAATTTTTTCAAGTTTGAACACCATGACAAATAAAGCTTTTTGAATGCATTCAATTGACCAATAAATGCAAGTATTTTTTTCAAGTGCGAACACCATGACAAGTAAAACTTTTTGAGTGCATTCAATTTCCCAATAAATGAAGGTAGTTTTTTCAAGTTCAAACACCATGACAAATTAAGCTTTTTGAATGCATTTAATTGCCCAATAAATGAAGGTAGTTCCTTCAAGTTTGAACACCTTGCCAAAACAAGCCATTGAAGTGCATTCAATTGGCCCATAGATGAAGATAGTTCTTTCAAGTTCGAACATCTGAATAAAAAAAACATTTTAAATGCATTCAATTGGCCAATAGATGAAGGTAGTTCCTTCAAGTTTGAACACCCTGACAAAAAAAATCATTGAAATGCATTCAATTGCCCCATAGATGAAGGTAATTTTTTCAAGTTCGAACACCATGCCAAATGAAGCTCTTGGAATGCATTCAATTCGCTAATAGACGAAAGTAATTATTTCAAGTTCGAACACCCTAACAAAACAAACTCTTGAAGTGCATTTAATTGGCAAATGAATGAAGGTGGTTCTTTTAGGTTTGAACACCTCGACAAATTAAGATCTTGGAATGCATTCAATTAGCCAATAGATGAAGGGAATTCTTTCAAATTCGAACACCCTAACAAATCAAGCTCTTAGAGTGCATTCAATTGGCCAATAGATGAAGGTAACTCTTTCAAGTTCAAACACCTTGACAAAACAAGGTGTTGGAGTGCATTCAATTGGCCAATAGATGAAGGTAACTCTTTCAAGTTCAAACACCTTGACAAAACAAGGTGTTGGAGTGCATTCAATTGGCCAATAGATGAAGGTAGTTCCTTCAAGTTCAAACACCCTAACAAAAACAATAATTTCATTACATTCAATTAGCCCATAGATGAAGGTATATAGTTCCTTCAAGTTTAAACATTCTTGCATAAGTGCATTCAATTGGTCCATAAATGAAGGTAGTTCTTCCAAATTCGAGCACCTTGTTAAATAATTTTTTTGGAATGCCTTCAATTGGCTAATAGATGAAAGTAGTTCTTTCACGTTCAAACATCCTGACAAATCAAGCTTTTGGAGTGCATTCAATTGTCGAATAGATGAAGCTAGTTCTTTCATGTTCAAACATCATAACAAATCAAACTCTTGGATTGTATTCAATTCGCCAATAAATGAAGGTAATTATTTCAAATTCTAATAGTTTGACAAATGAAGTTTTTGGAGTGCATTCAATTATTTGATAAATGAAAGTAGTTCTTTCAAGTTCGAACAATTGTATATATCAAGTTTTTGAGTGCATTCAATTTCCCAATAGATGAAGGTAGTTTTTTCAAGTTTGAGCACCATGACAAATGAAGCTTTTGGAGTGCATTTAATTGCCCAATAGATGAAAGCAATTCCTTCAAGTTTGAGCACCCCGACAAAACAAGCTATTGAAGTGCTTTCAATTAGGCAATAGATGAAGGTATTTTTTCCAAACTTTCACATAGTGCCAAATCAAGTACTTATAATTGTAAACAATAAAACAAATTACTTGGCAACTTTCAAATCATGCATTTTTTCATGTGCAACCACTTAACATTATTCAAATTTTGCCCTTGGATGCAATTTTTCACAATAGTTGTTGAAGCTTTTGTTTGGTCAACCAACCTAAGGTTCTGAAATCCCTTTGAACTGATTTGGGACAATGTAGGCAAATTTGCACATTTTTTCAATGAACTCCTTTCTAAATTTTCCACCACCTATCACATGAAATGAAAAACTATATATTATCAATATAAAATAACATTTCATCCTAATGCCCATTTTTATTACAAAAACATGTATTTTAAGTTCAACTTTCAGCGTTAAAACATTTGGTTTTGCACATCAAACAAAATCTTAGGAAATCAAAATAAAATTATATGATTGAAATATTATGGTGACAACCTCATCCTTATTTGATGTCCATATAAATCAATTCATAATTAGAAGTTCCATTGCAATATTTTGACCCATGTTTCATAATTGTTCATGTATGTACACAATTCCACCTTTTGCCCTTTGGATTAAACAACTATGTTGTAAATTTTTTGATCCAAACTTTGGGTATAAAAAATCTCCATTCCACACTCAACACATTGTACTTATTTTTGAACCACCCAAAAACAAGCAATATTGAAAAACATGTTTTGATGTTCCTTATCTAAGTGGTCCTAAAAAATCCTCAATTTCATCCAAAGCTTTTCATTATCATTGCCCCTGGTGATGTTTTGCCCACTTTTTAATTTGCTCAATACACCTTCCCATATTTCCAATTCCTTAATATTACACAAAGAAATTTTAAGACTTAAAGGAAGCCCCCCACAAGCTTTTATAATGTTCATACATATATATTTGAAATCTTTTGTTGGAACCTAATTTGCATTACCAAATGCATGAAACATAAAAAGTTCCCTTGCTTGCTTTTCCTCTAAAGATTTCATGACTACTTTTCCATCTTCATTTACATGAGATTTCAGAATTTACCAATTTCAACAATTCACAAGTACTTTGCTTGTAAAAGTTGCATTCCCGGCAACCTTATCAATGGAAAATGGCAAGGATTGGTGCCATTTTGGATGAAAAGGCTTTTGAGTTCAAAAGGCTCCAGACAACATTCTATGAGGCACTTTATGAAACCTCAATGAGAAGCTCAAAAATTCCTGCATCAACTAGGCCTACATAAAGTTTTATTACACCTTCCAACCCTGTTATTGCCAAACAACAAACACACAACCCCAACAAATCACCGGGCATACTCAATGGAACATCAATTGGAATTAGAAGCAACCAAGAGACTAAGACGAGTGTGAGTTTTGGGAACCCCGATGAAATTGGAGCATCTTCTCCCAGTGTCAATTGTTCCCTTCTTTTGGAAATTCCCTTAGCAAGGTTGAACGAATGGAAAGGTCTTATTCATGACACACAACAACCACTACCAAGCCTTCGTTTGAGTTCTTGTGAGTGTCAAAGCCTTTGGAAAGAGGAGCTTGAACACGAGCTTAGAATGAAGCAAGAAGAGAAATGAAACTAATTAGTTAAACACGGCTCTCCAATGTTTCCACTCAACTCCAAGGGGCTTCAACAACTTGGCAGTTATTGCTTCCCAAATTTAGCAGCTTCATCTCATCTGAAGATTTGACCTGATACTCTATTGTGTAGTCTTCCCCCCAAACTAGTCCACAATGATGTGTTGCCACTAGTTATGAACTTCCCTTCGGCAGCGTGCAAGGTCCTTCTTTCCTTCGCTGTCTACTTTGTTTCTTTTTTTGTGGCTTTTATATTTGTGATATCTTGTATAACTTGCTTAAATTCTCATTTGGTAAGCAAGATCAGTTACCAACTCCAACCTGATAGTGGGTCACCTTGGCCCCCATCTTTGGCTTTTTTATCTTATATCTTTTAATTAACAAAATTAGGGTGTTTGTGCACTTGTGAATGAGACAGCTTATAGTTGTGGAAGGTTTTCAATTTTTGTGGTTTGATTGTTTATTCCTACATTCTATTGACAGTATTCTGAAGGTTGGAAGTCTTACACAAATTGTGAAGTTATTATTGTCTTTCATTTTTGTTATTTATCTCCTATTGCATAGGCATTGATAATTGGAATGTTCCTCATGTTGTGTGTTCATGTCATTTCTTGAAAAAAATAGGTTGAACACATACAATAGGGGCTGGTGACAATAATTTGTTTGCCAAAAATGAAGTAGTTTCAATATAGGGGGAGGAGGTCTTAAAACAATCATGCATTTGTGGGTGTTTTAGCTCCAACATGTGATATACTTCTGGGGGAACTCTAGGAAACTCATTTGCAAGTTGACAAAATTGTGTCTCTTCCAGGGGTTTGGGGATAGGCATGATTCCACGTACTCTAAGTGAAGAAATGATTTTTTTGCTAGACATAGGTTTAGAGCCTTTGGGGACTTTAATAGTTGATGATTGGCTGGTGGATGGGTGATTGAGATCAACTTAGTGATGGATGGGGTTTCTCTTGTCTTTACTCCTGCCATTGTTGCCCTACTGTTCTTGTCATGATGGTGTATGACATAAGCAAGTAACCCTATGGCTAGCATGCATGCATGTGCTTAAGGATACATGTTCTTCAACTTCACTTTTAGTTTATCCATTATGGTTATTTTTCCTTTTAAGATTAGAAATGGGTATATGTTGGCCACTTGGGGAAAGGAAGCACTCATTCAAGAAGGGGACTATATTAATGTAGGTGCAGGTTTAGCCTGCCCATTATGTACACATTTCCCCAATTCCTTCACAAACAACAGACTTCGTTGGGGGCACCATAACACAAACCAAGTCAGAAAACCAAAACTGACCAAAATATTACTAGTTTTCACTACGCTAACACCTCCGATCTCCGATCCAACATGTTTGCACTTTGTACTCCATGACAATCATGCGCATTGTGTTCTCCACATACAGAGTCAAAAGGGTCTTGCAGTAAAACACCATTAGGCCTACTTTAGATGAGGGTCTAGGGTCCAATTTCATAGGAACCAATTTGGATTCATGTGAAGCAGATTGAATCCTTAAGTTGGAGTGTACCTGGGTCCATAGCCTGATTCTTGGTTTGGCACATCAGGAGCTTTGCTTTAGGCACTGTCTTTTGGTTTGAACCAATTGATTTTTCGTTGAAAACCAGTCCCATATTAGCCTCAATATGCCATTATTTGGTCTTGGACACTCCTCCAAAGGCCTTGAGCTTTGGATCAATAAGATTGCTTGAATTCATTGGTCCCTAGACCTTGGACCCTCGTTTGCTTGTCTATGCAATGGTGTATTTATGTCATCTTAGTACCTGAGATCTAATTCCTTGGTTCCATAATTGTGGAGGAAGTGGACAAGATTTTGACCAAACAAAAATCTTGAAAATCCTTAGCTATTCAAGTAAAATGTTGCTATTACATTATGGAATCTACCCATAAAAATGATGATTTATTCCACCTTGTCAATTGCACTATATCATATCTCAAGGCTCCTACAAACTTATTATGGAATTCAACTTCTATTTGTTGATTTTGAAGTGCATTCAATTGGTCGATAGATGAAGGTAGTTATTTCAAGTTCGAACACCTTAACAAAACAAGCTCTCAAAGTGCATTCAACTAATCATAAATGTACGCAATTTTTGCAAACTTAACTTTGAAAAATAAAATTCTTGGAGTTCATTCAATTGGTCAATAGATGAATGTACTTTATTCAAGTTTGAACAACCTGACAAAAACAAGCTCTCAAAATGAATTCAATTGATCAATAAATGTAGGCAATCTTTGCAAACATAACTTTGGTAAATAAATTTCTTGGAGTGCATTCAATTGGCCAACAAATGAAGGTAGTTATTTGAAGTTTAAACAACTTGACAAACCAAAATCTTGGAGTGCATTCAATTGGTCAATAGATGAAGGTAGTTTTTTCAAGTTCGAATAATCTATCAAATCAAGTACTTCAAGTGCATTCAATTGGCCAATAGATGAAGGTAGTTCATTCAAGTTCGAACACCCTAACAAAACAAACTTTTGAAGTGCTTTTAATTGACCAATAAATGAAGGTAATTCTTTCAAGTTCGAGCAATCTATCAAATCAAGCACTTCAAGTGCATTCAATTGCCCAATAGATGAAGGTAGGTCCTTCAAATTCCAACACACTTCTAAAATCAGTTTTTGAAGTGCATTCAATTGGCCCATATATGAAAGTAGTTCTTCCAAGTTTAAACACCTTGACAAAATAAACTCTTGGAATCCATTCAATTGCCCAATAGATGAAGGTAATTCCTCCAAGTTCAAATAATTTGATCAATGAACTATTGAAAATGAAGTCATTTGCTGAATAGATGAAGGTAGTTGGTTCCAGTTCAAAAACCATGGCAAATAAAACCTTTTAAGTGCATACAATTGGCCCATAAATAAAGTTAATTCTTTCAAGTTCAAACACGATGACAAATCAAGCCATTGAAGTGCATTCAATTGCCCAATTAATGAAAGTAGTTCCTTCAAGTTCGAACACCTTGACAAAAAAAACCATCCAAGTGCATTCAATTGACCAATAAATGAAGGTAGTTCTCTCAAGTTTAAACACCCTCCCATATGAAGCTCTTAGAGTGCATTCCATTGGCCAATAGATGAAGGTAGTTCTCTCAAGTTTGAACAAAATGTCAAATCAACCACTTGAAGTACGTTCAATTGGTTAATACATGAAGGTAATTATTTCAAATTTGAACACCCATGTAAATGAAACACTTTTAAGTGCATTTAATTGGCCAATAGATGAAGGTAGTTCCTTCAAATTTGAACACCCACACAATTCAAGCCATTCAAGAACATTCAGTTGGCCCATAGATGAAGGTAGTTCTTTCAAGTTTGAACACTCTCACATAACAAGCTTTTAAAGTGCATTCAATGGGTCAATAGATGAAGATAGTTCTTTTAAGTTCGAACACCATGACAAATGAAACTCTTGTAGTGCATTCAATTACCTAATAGATGAAATTAATTCTTTCAAGTTCAAACACCCTGACAATTCAAGCCAGAGCATTCAATTGGCCCATAGATGAAGGTAGTTATTTCAAGTTCTAACACCCTTGCATAAAAAGTTTTAAAAATGTATTCAATTGGCCAATAGATGAAGGTAGTTCTTTCAAGTTCGAACACCTTGACAAATGAAGCTCTTGGAGTGCATTCAATTAGCCAATAGATGAAGGTATTTCTTTCAAATTCGAACACCCTGACAAATCAAGCTTTTGGAGTGCATTCAATTGGCCAATAGGTGAAGGTAGTTCTTTCAAGTTCAAACACCTTAACAAATCAAGCTCTTGGAGTGCATTCAATTGGCCAATAGATGAAGGTAATTTTTTCAAGTTCGAACACCTTAACAAAACAAGTTCCTAGAGTGCTTTCAATTGGCCAATAGATGAAGGTATTTTTTCCAAACTTTCCCATTGCGCCAAATCAAATATTTCTAATTGTAAACAATAAACAAATTATTTGGCAACTTTCGAATCATGCATTTTTGGAAGCACAACCACTTAACATTATTCAAATTTCACCCTTGGATGCAATTTTCCACAATAGTTGGTGAAGCTTTTATAAGGTCAATCGGCCTTAGCTTGCTAAATCCCTTTGAACCGATTTGGGACAATGTAGGCAAATTCACACATTTTTCAATGAAATGCCTTCTAAATTTTCCACCACTTATCACATGAAATGAAAACCAAATGGTTATGAATATCAAATAATAGTTCCTCCCAATGCCCATTTTATTAGAAAAATATATATTTATAAACTCAAGATTCAAAGCTAAAACATTTGGTTTTGGACATTAAAAAAAATCATAGGAAATCAAAATAAAATTGTAGGATTGAAATAGTTAGGTGACAACTTCATCCTTATTTGATTTCCCTATAAATCGATTCATAATTCAAAGTTCCATTGCAATATTTTGACCCATGTCTTATAATTGTTGATGAATGTACAAGACTCCACCTTCTTCCCTTTGGATTGAAGATCTATGTTGTAAAAAATTTAATCCAAACTTTGGGTGTAAATAATCTCCATTCCATGCTCAACAAATTGTATTTATTTTCAACCACCCAAAAAACAAGCAATATCTCAAAACATGTTTTGATGTTTGTTATCCAAGTGGTCATACGAAATCTTCAATTTACTCCAAAGCTTTTCATTATTAGTGCCCCTGTTGATACTTTGCCCACTTTTCAATTTGCTCAATGCACCTTCCCACATTTCTAATTCCTTAGTATTACACAAAAAAGAACCCAATATTTTAAGACTTAGAGGGAACCCCCCACAAGCTTTATAATCTTCGTACATATATCTTTGAAATCTTTTGTTGCAACATGATTTACATCACTGAATGCATGGAACATAAAAATTCCTTCGCTTGCTCTTCCTCCAAACATTTCATGACCACTTTTCAATCTTCATTTACATGAGATTTCAAACTTTGCCAATTTCGATAATTCACAAGTACCTTGCTTTTAAAATTTTAATTCTTGGCAACATTATCAATGAAAAATGGCAAGGATGTAAGGTTCTCCTCCTTGTCAACATCATCTGCCACCACTAAAACTTTTTCCAATATCATTCATTCCTAATTTTGTCAAGGTCTTCTCTATACATTTTCATCCTTGCAGAACCTTTTGCCACACAAATCATGTAGGAGTTGTTTTATGACATCATTCATACTGTCCTTTAAATTCACATCCTCCAAAAAACTAGATTTGTCGTATTGGTTGTGGAATATTCAACAATGGACCTTTGGGAAGACATTCAAGTACCCTAGTGACTAAAGGGTATGTTTGTGAATCTATTGGTTGGGAGTTCAAATCTGAACTAGACCTCCTCTCTTGATGCTTTGTGAGGACAATAAGCTATCCTGGTTTTTAGGGTCAAAGAAAATCGTCAACACCCACACAAATTTTTCAAAAGCAAACAAGAATCAAACTTGAACATGTAACTTGTGAAAGCCCAAGAAAAAACTGTGCAAAGAAAGCTGATCATAAAATTAAGAAGAAGCGCCACATTGCTGTGCCATCCAGAGCTTGAAGGAGCATTTTCAGCGGGGACCAAAGGGGTCCCAATCACAGCAGGGATCCGCACAACATCTCTCTTACTTTTTGGTGGCCCTTGTGAAAGATCAACTCCTTTTCCGTTGAGGTCATATGAATTTCCCATATTTCGCACCACTGAAATTCCTTTTGCTCACTGCTCTCATAAATATTTTTCTCTTAACCTTTTGCTCTCATAAAACCTGCTACAAATCCTTTGCCATCCTAATTGCGTACACAGGGTATTGATGGCTGTCCCTCACATCACAGATTCCTGCAAGCTAAGCTGATCTTTTCTCTAGATGTGCTCAAAAAAATGAACCCCTTTCCTCTTCACGATCTCCCTGGAATTCCCACTCTCTTCTCTTACGCCGTTTTCGACTTTTCTCACAGATGTTTCTTCTTCTTCATTTTCTCCTCCCCCAGAAACTTCTAGAAGGGTTTTGTTGTGACTCTTCAGACTGTGTAGCATACGCACTTCACCGATTTCTTGGCGACTGAAGAATTCATTAATTTCTTTTCTTCAACACACGTTGCTATTTTCTACTCATAATTGAGGATGGAATATGCAATGTCAGCTTGAGACTTGTCAAAGATGCTTTACGTTTTCCCTCGCCTCCTCCCTTATTATCATCATGACGTTTGTTCACATCCACACACCGGCCTTTCTTTTACCCAAAAACTATAGCGAGAAAGCTATGTCATGAATTAAAAAAGTGCTAAAATCAAATGCTTTTTGAGATCCTCAATAGCCAAAATTCAACCAAATTCAAAGAAAAATCGTCAGATTTCCATACATGGCTTTGAAGTACGTAGCCAAAAATAAGAGAAAGATGTTTAAAATTCTCTAATGCCATATTTAGCTCATAGCCAAATCTGACCATATCTTCATACCAATGATAGCCACTTGCGCTATATCTGAAAACTGACCCAAAAATTTATCGATCCACAAAACGTTTCCTCCTGTTCGCTGATTTCAGCCAGTGCATTATTGAAGCGCTCTGCCAGAGCTCATGTTGCAGGCAATTCATGATTAATTGGGGCTTGGGCGAACAGGAAAGGGTGAATTGACCAGCACATTGGGATCACTGTAAAAACCCCCAAAACCCATTTAAATGGCCATATGAGGACCCAAAAACTATACATTTGGGCTTTACGATCCTGATTTATTCCAGGGAAATGATATTTATATATATAGGTATGAGCAGTTTCAATGGGCTTTGTGCGGTCAATTTGCATTGGTCGGGTGAACCTGGCCTATACTAGAACCACATTGAAAATCCCAAAGTTTTTTGGGGGCAGCTTGAAAACATTATAGATATATGTAGCGTCCTTAGACAAAATCAGGGTCTCTGAATTTCCAACCTGAAACCCTAAACCCAAGAGGCCTCGCTGAAGAAGGTGAGTGTACCAGTGTAGGGGCTGGTTCCCCGGCCAGTGGCTATGATTGGAGGAGCCTGGGGGGGAGAAGGAAAAATTGTATGGATGGTCATAGCAAATAAATATGGAGTGAAAAAACAAAAGAAATTCTGTACAGAGCAGTGATTTTCCTTGGTGAATTTTCGCACTGTGGCTACAAATATTTTTTGAAGAAATTGGGAAAATTCGTTTTAATAGTATAAATTCGAGAAAAAATGCTCAATACATGGAAAAATTTGACAAAGTTTACCAACTGCAAAATTGAAAAAAAAAGAAAGAGAAAAGAAAAAAAGCTGGTACAGAGGTTTAGATGTGCACTCTACATAAATTATCGAAAAACATGTTGTGAAACTAAGTGCAACTTTAGACAAGGGTCCACGGTCTGGGGACCGATGAATTCGAGCAATCTTATTGATCCAAAGCTTTAAATTGGTCCGAAGGCCTGTAGACGAGGGTCCAAGACCAAATAGTGGGATATTGAAGGTAATATGGGACTGGTCTTGGAGGGAAAATCAATTCGTTCGGACCAAAAGTCAGTGCTAAAGGAGAGCTCCTGATGTGGAGAACCAAGAATCAGGCTAGGGACACAGGTACACTCCAACTCAAGGATCCAATTTGCTTCACATGAGTCCAAATTAGTTCCTAGGAAATTGGACCCTGGACCCTCGTCTACAGTGGGCCTAATGATGTTTTAGTGCAAGATCCTTTTGACTGCTCATGTGGAGAACCACAATCGGCACGATCAACATCCGGTGCAAAGTGCAAACATGTTGGATGCGAGATCTGAGGCCTTAGCCTAGTGGAAGCCAGTAATGTTTTGCCCCGTTTTGGTTTTTTGACTTGCTTTGTATTATGGTTCCCGCAACCAAGTCTGTTGTTTCTGAAGGAATGGGGGAAACCTGTAATTAATGGCCAGGCTGAAGCTGCACCTACATTAATGCAGTCACTTTCTTGAATGAGCCCTTCATTTCCCCCATAATAAGTCCACGACACATCAGAGAAATGTTAAATTTGAACTTAAATTCCAAGTGTCTCCAGAGGGAGCCCACACTTAGGACTCATGTTCAACACTAATTAATTCTTAATCATCTCACCTGAAAAAAATTAAATTAAATTTAGAGCAATTTGTCAAATTTCTTGGAGCTGCCAAACCCTTTTTTTTTTTCCAAAATTAAAAATAAAAATCATTTTTACAAGATTTGCTGAACATGAGTCATAGGTATGGTAGTCACTTCTTTATTCCCAAGATCTCGTAAACCAAAGCAACCCCTACAGTGCTATTGGTATTGTCAGAAAGCCCTTGACGAGTATGCCTGTACTGAGATGCTTAAGATTTTTTTTCTAACCCATCTTCAAAAACCAAATTCTTTATCCACCCCAAAATAGAAGCAACATGATTCTACATTTTTTTAACATAATCATCTAAAACCATATAAATGTATTTATACTACATTTACATGGTTTTACACATACACAAAATGTAAAATTAATTTTATTATACCATTAACAATTGGATATGAAAATGAAGTTCTAAACCACATGAACAGCACTAGTTTAAACTTCTGAAAAGTATTGAATATTGAACAATTTTGTAAAAGAACATTCAACAAAATCAAAGTCAAATATTTTAGAAAAATTGGGGCAAGCTCTTGGTACTATTGAAAAACCTTGATGATTGGGATTTCTTGTAGGTGATTTCGGACCACAGTAGTCAGTATAATAATAATAAGGAGAATGGTCGGAGTTGGCAGATTCTGTACTATGGAATGGGCTCACTCGACTTGGGAACACATCAAGGGCAGTAGCTCAACATAAGGAAAAAACCTTTAACTGAATGACGATCACAAAAATTGGTTGCCTTTGTTTTTTACGTCTAATGGTCTGCGTTGGCAGATTATGCACTAGAGAATGATTTCAATAATCATATTAAAACAACCAGAATCAGTGGGTGAATGTATGCATTTCATTCATGAAAGATGACTTAAATTATAGTAAGTCCAACAATGTAATATAATCACCCACCCATGTGGAAGATACAGTAACTAGACTTCAATTGAAGATAGTTTTGAAGCACACAATGTGATGCCCTTGGATTTCAAGGGTTGGGAATAACATATATATTTAGGTGCTTAGAGGGATGGCAACCTGAGAGGATTATAAGAAATGAAAATAGGCGGTACTCAAATCAAGTCATAATGCAACCCTAAAAACAGGAATTCTTTGGCTAAAGGATTCCCAAAAATGGGAGTTTATTTCTGGCTCCATGTTACAAATTCATTCCCTGTTCAACAACATGCAGAATTCCAGACAACACAAACTGGAGCCTTAAGAAATTGCTCCTCACTACTTTATTGTTTACATGTGCAATGTTTGTGGTCAAAAACATGAACTGGCACATCAATCATAGATTATGTCCCACAAAGTGCTATTGCTTGTCATTCAAAAGACTTGCCTCTGCAGTCTGAGATTCCATGCAGCTTGGACATGATGCAACTCCATGTGAGTTCCTCCCACAGCAAAACGCAGTGTGTATCTGCCTGATAGCTCCTGTTCAAGAAGACACGCATTGTGCAACCACTATGTATCAGGTTTACCTGCCATCATGTTGTTAACAGCTTCAGTTACTCAGGTCACCTCATATGTCCTATGCTTTCATTATGGCCAGAGACTTTTGTTTTCAGAATCTCTCTCAAAAGACCTTCCATAACCTCATCTATTGCCAGCTTTCTGAACCATGAAACATATTTGGAGTTTACCGTGTGAGTAACAAGGATGTCGCCTTTTCTGTTCAGAGCTTCCACAAGCTTTGAATTCAAAGTGCGGCTGTTGTCCTTGCTACCAGCAGGAGTTCTGAGGCGGAAGCAGACCAATGAAAAATTTGTAGGTACTATCATCTGCACCTCAAGAGACAACCTTTCCAATCAGAGAATTCTACTTAGCTGATTCCCTTAACTCGTTTCTGTCTGAATAAGTGAAGTTGTAAGAGAACATTAAAAAAAAAAAAAGGGTTTTGCACTGCTTTCAGAGCAGTTTGATGTTGCTATCTGAGCAGTCATGAAGCTCATGCGGTTCAATCCAATGAATGGATTTCTAGTTGAACAGTTAGAAAAGTGCCTCAAATCTGAAATCTGCCCGGACAAGACTTTCAAAGTGCTTGGCTATGCTGATGTGGTTCCTGATGTGTGACTGCAGTCCTGATACACCATATAGGCGCATCACCATCCATAACTTTACAGCTCTGTATTCATGAAAACAAGGCTTCAGACCCATAAACGAACAAGCTTGCTCATTTGGCCAAGCCAACTCATCAATGACTAATCAGAACACCACCTTTGTAGATAAAACCATCTAAAAGAAACATTTGGAGCAAGGGGAAACTTATGGGATGATAGCTGGAGGCCTACAATACAGACCTAAACCGGCGACCTAATGGGATTTCCCAGTCCTTTTAATCCACCACCAAATTGTTATCTGTTGCTTCGTTCTGCAAATACACTGGCTTGTTTGAGAGAGCTGCAACCAAGAGTTCCGAGTTCTGTCCACACAAGATAACCTTAGATTGTGATTCATCATTCACAAACCAAAAATTGAAAACTGTTGGTCCCCAAAGACCTGTGACATCAACCTAGGGCTTTTTGATACAAAGTGTTCGTGCTTCATGGAAGATGACTACATAGGGAAGACTCAAAAACTGCAATCTCAATGATGCAGGCTACTGCTGAGATGCACCTTAACCCATAGAGTAGAGCAATCGAAGTTTGTAAGCATCCAATCATGTGGGTTCATGTTATACGAGTCTGCCTTCTCAACACCATTTAGATAGTGCCGGAATTCTGGGCAGATGCATGCACTCCCTGCATATGCAGCATCAATATGGTACCACATCCCATATCTCTGCCAGCCCCAATGACCCACCCACAACTCAGCATCAATGGCTAGCCCTATTAGTTTTGCACATCCCACTCCTGGTCTGTTTTGTCCAGTGCTAACTTGAACCATCTGTATATACAAGTCAAGAAAATGTCAGCACATGTACCTTAGCAATGTCTCCTAGTTCCAATAATGGATCAACTGCTGATGATGATGTAGTTCCAACCTGCATATTGCATCCAGAAACCTCTGCAGGTTAGACTTCAAGTTCACACCTAACAGCTTTTGGTTCCTCCTGCAGCCCTAATCAAATTGTTGATGGAGTAGAGTGCATCAAGGAGAATCATTGCACTTAAAGAACCAAGACGACTACATGTTTGGCAACATGAAAAGTTCCCAAATCTTTGATCTAAATTGGAAAATCCAGTTATTTGTCTGCTAAACACATACTGAGGGAGATATCATTAGAAACCAATTTCAACAAGAAAATCTTGAGGAAGAGAAGAGGAGCTTTAAGATTTAGTACTTTTCCACAGAGGAAGAATGGAAAAAGACCAGCTGCAACATCAGTGGCTGCAGCTTTTATCAGTACTGCTGGGGACAAGGAAAAGTGGCTGGAAGCATCTGTTGGCAGAGGCCGGAAGTTTGCTGTGGCAATACCAGCTATCTGTATGTGCAATCCCCCAAGAAAAATCCATGAAAACCAGTCACATTTCTACCATATGGAACAGCACACTGGCAGAGAAATACCAGTTCTTCTTAGGCCAGAAACCATGCTCCTAACATGCTGTAATAACATGATACAGCGGTGGTGCAGAAGTGAGGCAGTAAACACTTGAGGCTTCTATGCAAGAGATTCAGTACCTGACATGCTCTGAGAACACAAGACTGTGCTTGATCAGAAGTGTAGACCACAAGCTTAGTCAATGCTTCTGCCTCTGACATATGCTGAGAAGTACAAACTTTTTTCAAAACACACTTGCGCGCTGCTAACATTACTACCGACTGCCTCACTAGAGGTGCCTTGAATTACACCCCCACCCTTCCCTGCAATTCAAGATTTAAGAGCTCTCAGGGGAAAATACCCACAAAATTGGCTGTAGAATCTACCTCATAGCCCAGCAAACTGCACGAGAAAATGAAGAAAATCTGCAGGTACTGCGTACTGTTGTATGACATTGGAATCCAGTGAAGTATACAAATGGTGTATGAGGCATTACCAGATGAAAGAAATTCCTCTGGGAGATGCAGGAGTTTTCCAAGCCAGTCCAATACAATTATTTCCAGTTCAGTCACCACTGGGGACGTGATCCAGCTAAACCCTGTGACATTGACGCCCCCACTGAGAATCTCCCCTAAGATTCCAGCTGTGCTCACATTGAATGGATAGTAGCCAAAAAACTTGGGACTTTGCCAGTGTGTTATACCAGGCAAGATTTTGTTCCATACATCTGCACAAATGAAGCAGAGGATATCATACCAGCAAGGCAATTGTGCTCATCCCAAGCAAAAAAGGTTACAGATTAGCTGGGCCATCTAGAAGCATTACCAGCAAAGACATCTTCAACCACCTCTGGCTCTGTTGGTGCAGTATCTGGTAACAATGGCCGCAAATAACCAGGCTGTATGAACCAAACAATCTCATGAGAACGGGAAAAGGAAGGGAGGTGAATGCATGAAATCTCTCCTCTAGGTCAGGCACATGTAATTTGTGGAGAATTATCACATTTGAGGAATTCAACAATGCCTATGTCTACAACAACTGCAAGTTCAAACAAATTCATCATGGCCAGAAAAAAGTGAAGGAAAATCAACCTTCAATTGGCTGTGCACAGGAAAGCTCTGAATGTTATGGTGGTAATCTGCAATAAAATCTACCATTCGGTGTGCATGTGTTCTGAACTCTTCCACATCCAAGGGCTTGCTCAACCTGGACCCTCTCAATGCTTCTCTTCCCCTGCCACCATCATCACCAAAAGAAAATGCCCAATGCAAAATGTTAGGTCAACAAAACCCTATATTTTATTTCTGTGCAAAATTGGTGATCAACTGCAACTCTTCACAACAAAAGAATGAAAGAAACCGACACCAAGCTCTCTTTCAAAATGCTTGTCGAAAGACTTCATTGGCTTACTAAAATCTGGCATTCATCAGTGCATCCAACTACCATCACCACCACCACCCCCATCACAAGTTTAACTAGGCACAACCAAAAGAAAGAAGCCAGTACATTTTGTCCAACAAGATTTTGGTCACAAAGCTCCTGTGAATCTCTTGTCTGGAGCAATTGTGTCCACTGCAAAGATTGTGAATATTAGGAAGGTTTCGGGAAGGAATGTTGATGACAAACAAGCTCATAAGCCTTTTAAGGTGTTAGGGTACATTACCATCAGAAGCCTCAAGACCTGCGCACACATGAGACTTGTGCAGCCAGAAAAGCAGACTGCGACAACCACGGCGGGGGCCTGATTCAGTCGGGCAAAAACCGCAATGAGTAGTCTAAAACTCTGCGCACATCAGAGATATAAAACACAATAAATAATTCTAAAGACCGGCACATATGAGAGAGAGCGACAGAGAGACAGATGTGTACCATCCAAAACTAGTCATAATACCTGCGCAGATGAGAAAGCTGTGTCAACCGGAAAAGGAGGATGAGACGGCCACGGCGTGTAGCCACCAGGCTGCAGAAGGATCATCTTACCGCACCAGAAGCGTGGAGGCCCGCGAATATGGAGTGGAAAACGTCCTCGTCCAGCCAGGAAAAGAAAGACGGTCTGACACCCACGGGGGGGCTCCGCTAGGCTCCGCTCACAGGGGAGGCTAGGAACTCTGCTCCGCTCCCTCAAGAAGGAATCTGATAATCTACTGGCTGAAGGAGAAACAGAAAAGTGTAGCCCAGGAGAAGAAAAAGCTGGCAAATCGCTGCGGACAGGGGGCGACCTTTGAGGACATGGCTGGAGGAAGACAAAACAACAAGACCTCTAAACGACGGCAAAACCATAACTCACCTGCGTTTGGCGATTCTTAGAACGACGGAAAGAGAACCGCCGGTTTTACTCACGGGTACACTATCACATATCCTCCAGTTCTCAAAACTTTCAAATGACCGGATTTGGTATATAAGTGAGGTAAATATACCCTCCGGTTTCCAACACGGGGGGTACACGTCCACTTACCTGTCGGTTCTCAATTTCTAAATAACCGGTTTTTGTACGTAGCCCAAGGAAAAGATACACTATGGTTGACAGCATGGGTATATGTACTCACTTACTATCCGGTTCTCAATATTTAAATAACCGGCTTTGGTATACAACTGCGGTTTTCAAAAGCCAAAGAATTGCGGATTTTCTTAACCCGGTGGTTCTTTCATGAAAACCGTTGATTCTTTTTGAGGTTTTTGGAAGAACAGGAATCAACAGTTCTTTGGCTTTGGAAATTTTTCAAAACCCAAACTGGCAATTCTTTAAAAACTCAAAGAACTGCCCAACAATGATGGAGAAAACCTCCAAACGACATTAGCATTTAGGGTTTAGACGAGTGTTTAGGGTTTAGGGTTATTTATAAGTGTAAGTGTAAAATACTAAAATTATTTGTAAAGTCACCCTATCTTTGAGCCTCCTTTCACCCCGAAACCCTTCTTTCAAGGGTATCCATAAAGTAAGGAAATTTTATTAAATCTGGGAATGAAATGGTGAGTTCCTACCTAGGCTATGAAGAATTTTTCTTTGTATCAGAGAGGTCAGTTGCTTGGATGGACTTTGTTTGCTCAGGAATACAAAATATAAAACCTTTGCAAACACGGGAAACATATATGTAAGATGTTTTAGAAGCTCCTTTTACCCTTTTGCCCTACCAAAGGTTTCGAAGGTTGGACATCAACAAAAGGTTTTATTTGTTTTGAACAAGTGGCAGCTCCACATTTGTGTTGTTAAAATAACATGATCTCGCAAAGTGGGTGGTTAAAGGAACACATGCTAACCATGTGATCGTGAAGTTGGAATACAAAAGAGTAAAGCCCTTGCAAAGTATAGGAAGGCTTGCACTCTTACAAGCAAAGTTCTTTTGTTTTTTTCAAATGAGTAAACTGGGCTAAAAATTCAATAAGAATCAATTGTCAGAACCATCACACAGAAGACAAAAGGGAAGGTCAAAAAACATGCAACTTGCACAACCAAAAAAGAGAGAGAGCTACTCCCTCTCATGATAAGAAGCTAACTCGCTCACAGCCCCTCTTATTGCCAGCATGCAAATCATGAGATGTAATAGTAATATAAGAGGTCTAGTAATAGTAAAATGAGTTAATCATGTCCCCAATTTTTTTTTAAAGATGAAGGCAAACAAAAAAACCCTAATTCATTAATCCATTGAATTACAGTTCAGGGTCTAAACCCTAAACCCTCACATTGGGTCATGGTAAAAACCTCAAAACCCATTTAAATTGCTTATAAATGCTTATAAAATATCATTGCCATAGATTAAATCTGGGTCTCTGAGTCCAAATTTATACTTTTTGGAGCCTAATATGGCAATTGAAATGAATTTTGGGGTTTTCACCAATGTGGGGATCAATTCACGCCGGCCATGAGACAATAGGAGAGGGAGAAGAAGGGAGTCTGTTTTCCTTTCTTAATTGTCATGTAGGTGGCTTGACTAGGTACCTATCTTTCACAAGTGGACTTAGCCAAATTTGGCTACAGGTCAAAGAGGAAGGTAGAAAACTTTGGCAACATGCTACAACCTAACAACTTCAAGTTATTTTCCCTCCTAATGTGGCGAAACTGGCACATTTTTTCCACAAAAATAAAATAAAATTGTACTTGATCACAACAGCCTCTTTTATGCCATAAACAAGGGCCTATTTTATGCCATAAACATTTGTTCTTGACACAAGGGCCTTTTTTTATACATTCATGGTACTATACTTGGGTTTGATATTCATTAGTTGTGAGGACACCAAACTTCAAAGTTTAATTTTTTGCCCTTTTGTGATGGGCATCTTTGGTTGGCCCATCACAAAAAATTTAATCAAGCTTTGGACAGGCCCAAAATAGGTAAGGTAGAAACGCTCATTACCAATTTCACACACAAGTGAATGAACATCAAGACAATTCAAAAAATGGCTCATTAGCAAACAATGCTTAGCTAATTTTAACTATTCAACAATGTTTTACAATTGAATTATTAGTTCTTAAAACTTGTGGTTGTGCATTCAAGTAAGTCTCCTTTGTTTGTTTGATAATGGGTGATCATCCCTTGTAATAAAAGTATATTGATTATTGAGCATTTATATAATTTGTTTTGACCATAAATGGAGTTTTTCAAACTTAAAAACTTTTGAAGAGTCAAAACTAGAAAACTTTTTGAAGGGAATTGTTTGAAATAAAGTGCATAATGTTTGGTAATGGAGTTTTTCAAAATTAAAAACTTTTGAAGAGCCAAAACTAGAAAACTCTTTGAAAGGAATTGTTTGAAATAAAGTGCATAATGTTTGGTAAAAGGAGGGATATTGTTTGGGAATGAAATATGGTATGTCAAATTGAAGGATGCTGGGATGAACTCGCCTACAGTTCAAAGGAGGGACACAAGAAAGATGTTTGACACTCATATATTGGGACTAAGTACACATGTTATATGAAATGTTCCAAATCCAAAACAAGGAACTCCCAAAACAAAACAAAACAAAACAAAACAAAAAAAAGATCCAAAGATTTTGGGTAAATCCTAATTACATGTGTGTTCAACATCAAATTACTTGCAAATCTTTAAAGACCCAATGCAAGATAGTTGCTTTAAACACACAAAAAATAAAATTCAATGATGTTAAAAAAAAATTTGTAAGGTCTATTACGGTTACATCACAAACTTATTAAGCTTCATAGGTTTGTATTTCTTTCGCACAAAATTTGATTTTCATAAGTTCATACAAAAATCATATGAATTTCATTTTATGTTAATATGAATGATATTTGTATATATTCAACATCTTAAATATTCATATAATCGTACACAAAAAATTGCATAATTTTATGCAAAATTAAATCATGATACTTACATAAATTTAATTAAAATATAAATCATACGTAATTCACATTAAAATATCATAACTAGAAAAAATATATCATTTATAATATAAATATATATACATATTTATTTATTTTTGTGTCATTTTTATACTTTGACCCATATGTTTTGTATAGAAGTATTGTTTTACAATTTTCACACAAATTTTATTGAAAGTTTGTGATGTATCACAACTTGCCCACAAATCCCATTACAAATGAATGCACCTACAACTTCTTGCCTAGGGATGTCTCAAAGGTGAAAGATGGCCTTCTTGGCAACCCTCATCACTTGTGTGATTCCTTGGTTATGTAACCAAACCTAGCCATCACCACATCGTCCATCATGATCAACTACACATTCAAGTTCTGTTAAAGCATTTTTGGAGCCCATTACACCATTTTATGTTTTTCAAGTAAATTCAATTACCAAAAATAGAGACTTTACACACACCATTTGTGATATATTAAACATTCAAATCTAGAAGTCTAAATACTTTAAATCTTGTTCACATGACAAGATTGACAAATTAGCTTTTCATCTAAATACATTAGACTTATTCCTCAAGACACAAATAGTTTTCCTACAACAAACTCTTGATAAATCAACCTTTTTTGGCACAATATATAACCTATATAATAGAACTCATTACAATTTTGCATAAGGTGATTTAAAAAGAATTTCTACCTATGCTTCCTTAATCAACATGTTAGTTTTGTGCATCATTTTGGTAATAAAAATACTCCTTATTGATGTAGCATGATCTTCTCCTACATTTTGTGGGCTTGAGCTTTTCTAATCCATGATTGTCTTTTGGTGCAAATCATGCATTTCCTTTTTAAAATTGTCATAACAATTTGCAAAGTTGTTCCTCACAAGGTTTACATGAATTCAAATCATTCGAACTCCATTTTTGTACTGTCATAATGCTTTGATGTGAAATAATTAGTCATAGTCCATATTTAGTCCTAACATCTTAATCCATATGTTGCACATATATAGTTCACAGTCATGCATAACAAACAATCTTATCTATAGTCACATGCCACTCTTAGTCATAGTCACAAATCCTAGCCACCCTAGGGGGTGATGGCCCTTCATAGGGGCCTATTAAACTGTACACCATAATTAAAGTCATAGCTCAAAATCACCCTCATTATAGAAGTCATCATGTGTCATACAAGTTGCATGTTCCATATGTCATAGTGATATGTTCATATGATGAAAACATGTCAAAATTAGGCAACATCACAATCATATTTCATATCTAACACATATCATAATCACATCATACATCATAATCATAATCGTATATCATATATGCCATTGACATTCAGGTCTAGAATGTCATTAAGCTCCCAGATATTGTAAACTAAGTTAGAATTGCATCATATCTACTAGATCATAATGTAACATGGTGTGAGAGTTGGGGAATTCCAATCATTAAGAAATTGGAAAAGTTGCAAATCAGACACCTGTTCCTATTTGCAGCTTCTTGAATTTCCAGATATAAAGAAATGCATACAGAATGCACTTGCAAGCTTGTCCCACAAGTGTTCACCAAAAGCTGGTGAGGTCCAGGTTGGCATTGTAGACGACACCACAGGTGTCCTTATTCTTCTGGACAACTAACGTAGTCCCTCACACACTTACAAAACTACAAAACGAAAATCTACGATTTCACCAAATGTGCTCAAACACAAAGGAGGTTCAGAAACCCCCGTAAGCTGAGCTCCGGTTCAATGAACAAAACAGAGACCTTTGTCTTGGCCACATTTAAATGACCTAATCTTCTGACAATGAGCATCTCGGTGTTGGGCAGTTATTTGATTTTGTTATTACCTCTGGTTCTGGGTTTTTGAAATTTTCAAAGAACTGGTGGGTTTCTAGTTAGAAGCCAGTGGTTCAGGGTGGGTTCTTTGAATTTTGACGAACTGTTATTCTGGGGCAAAAACCAGTTCTTTGATTATTATGTTTTGAGAACTGCAGATCAAATGTCCATTAACCCAGCAACCCTTACCTGCTGGTTCTTTCTTTGACCAACTCATAATAGTGACCATAATGTAAGGGGTTCTCTCCAGTACACTGACACTTAAACGTCATAATAGCTAGGAAAATGGTACTCTTGTTTGCACTTTTGAACAGGCTGTAAATCATCATTGTCATCTGATTATGCTCCCCTGAAGTTATGTCAGTGACATCGTAAATGCGTCGCTTGCTTTGAGGCAGCCCAGCGCGGGTTTCCATGCATAGACAGCGCAAGCCTGGGAGCAAATTGACATGGAAACATATCATGTTTGGTGATGGTTTGGCGTGGGTTTTGGCCAGTTGGAAACTGTGCGCCTTAGAAACTTGAAGTTCAGAACCTACCACCCATTGAAACATGCCAAGTTCGAGGAGCAGCCCAACACACAACTCCAGTTCATACACAGTAGGAGTTCACGAAATCCAATCTACAGGGAGGCTCCAAGGCCACTTTTTCAGTGCTACTGCATCTGATAACGGTGTTCAACAATGCTGGTGTAAATTTATTGATGAGCCTGAATGCAATAGCTGATTTCTTACTATGGTGACACAAATGAAGTACCTTTTCTTCTTCCTCAACATCATGCTGCAGAAGTTTAGTGTAATCGGTATCCTTCCCAAATGCTTGTGTTGAACTCATTTAAGTTGTCGGGAGTGAATAAAAATTCCCCTCCAGGAATGTTTTGAGGCGGAACGTCAAAAACCTTGTCTGCTGGAATCTGAAGTGGAGGACCGGCATAATCAACACCCGCATTCAATGTTAGAGGTTGCATCACTCGTGGTATGCGACTGGAGTTAGCTGTGGACCGATTTGGTCGGGTCCTAGGAACTTCCTCCCATCGCTCTACCAAAATTCGCTGGTCTCTCCGGTTCACGCTCAACACGAGAACTATGCGAGTTCTCCCATCACTGTTGGTGATCCAAAAGGCAGCATCTCTACGCAACATAGCAAGTGACTCTGACACACCAACTTCAACAACAAAACTTGGCCAATCGTCTTCCATGTCACGAGCACGGGGTTTGTAACCAATATCTGCTTCCTTTGATCTACCTCCACGGCATCCAAATCTACCAGATCCAGTTGGTAGAAGTGATTCATCAACCCCAAATTTATTGATGAGCCTGAATGCAATAGCTGATTTCTTACTATGGTGACACAAATGAAGTACCTTTTCTTCTTCCTCAACATCATGCTGCAGAAGTTTAGTGTAATCGGTATCCTTCCCAAATGCTTGTGTTGAACTCATTTAAGTTGTCGGGAGTGAATAAAAATTCCCCTCCAGGAATGTTTTGAGGCGGAACGTCAAAAACCTTGTCTGCTGGAATCTGAAGTGGAGGACCGGCATAATCAACACCCGCATTCAATGTTAGAGGTTGCATCACTCGTGGTATGCGACTGGAGTTAGCTGTGGACCGATTTGGTCGGGTCCTAGGAACTTCCTCCCATCGCTCTACCAAAATTCGCTGGTCTCTCCGGTTCACGCTCAACACGAGAACTATGCGAGTTCTCCCATCACTGTTGGTGATCCAAAAGGCAGCATCTCTACGCAACATAGCAAGTGACTCTGACACACCAACTTCAACAACAAAACTTGGCCAATCGTCTTCCATGTCACGAGCACGGGTAACCAATATCTGCTTCCTTTGATCTACCTCCACGGCGTCCAAATCTACCAAGAATACGTTTTCAATAGATTTGGACGCCGTGGAGGTAGATCAAAGGAAGCAGATATTGGTTACGTATTCTTGGCATCGCGTCTGAAACGTATCTACAGAAAACCTCCTCGCGTTCGCGTCTGCTGCGACAGACAACAAGGGCGTGGACAGAAGTCCGGACTTCAATGGACAAATCCTACTGGTCCTTCAGAATGGCTATATAAAGAAATTACTAAAAAAAGACAAGGAAGATTTAGCCAAATCTAGCTATTAACGAGAAATTTAAGGTACAAATATTTAATCATACGGCTACACAATGAAAACCAAATATACAAATTTGGCGATTTTGACCTTTTTTTCCTCGGTTCTGACGACTGAAAACCTTCTATGTATCTGCCGGGCCTTCTATCTTCTTCCTCTCCTCTTTTTCTTTTGTCGACCTTGCTTTTTAACTTCCCAGCTTTTGAGCTTCTCTGTCTCTTCTCTTGTGTGTCTTTCTTTCTGTGGAACAACAAAAAAGCCAAGAAGTTTGGAGCCTGGAGGTGGGTGGGATCTTTCCTTCATTTATCCTTGCACACACTTCTTATGTTTCGTCCCCTTGCACACACTTCTTATGTTTCGTCCCCTTGCACACACTTCTTATGTTTCGTCCCCTTGCACACACTTCTTATGTTTAGTCCCCTTGCACACACTTCTTATGTTTCGTCCCCTTGCACACACTTCTTATGTTTCGTCCCCTTTCACACACTTCTTATGTTTC
>Ga0209208_10002581_pt1 | contig 26037 bp, 21 predicted proteins | sample S1TSphfallax_3_FD_187694 | JGI IMG/M metagenome (GOLD analysis project Ga0209208, IMG submission 187694) | Host-associated microbial communities from peat moss isolated from Minnesota, USA - S1T2_Fd - Sphagnum fallax MG (SPAdes) (version 2) | ecosystem: Host-associated > Plants > Peat moss >...
GAGTCTTGGTTAAGGTACATGAAGTTCTCAAAATCTGGAAAATCAGGAACAAAAAGATCATCCACAAACCTACGAACCAAGGACAAACTATGAAGCACAACAGGACATGTGTTACTCTTCAAGAGACACTTAATGAAATCAAACTCATAAGTGAAGAGATAGAAATTTGCCAAATAGACTTGTAACACTTTAGAATGACCCTCTGAGGAGCTATAACCTTACTAATCTTGACCTGCAAGAGAACTTTACAGGTAAACGAAGCAGTCTTTAAGAAGAGAGCTTGACAGAGAAGCAAAAAAGAAAACAGGAGAAGAAAAACTGGACACAAAGAGAAAACCATTTTCTGGAAGAGACCGTGACTTTAGAAAAAGATAAACCCTGCTCTAGAAAATGGACCATCCTTATCACCCAATATAGGTAGCTGGAGGGGCCTTACACTCCCAAAAGATAAACCTTGAAGTGCCCAGCTGATAGGTGTAAGTAACCATCTCCTTGCACACTCCAGGAGCACTCAATTAATCCTTCATTTTGCAGTCTAAGACAAGATCTGAGCTGAGACCAAGAACAAGTATACAGAGATGCAAGACAACTGTTATCATGGCTCATGACATAATTTGTCATTCAAGAGAGTGTTCTCCCTGCCACACACTGGACCTTCAAAGTACACTAAAGTAGCTATAGTATTCTCAAGCAACACAGGCATCTGCAAGGCATAAGCAGGGTGTTCCTTCTAGGGATCTATTCCTCAACAGCATTTTCTTTCATGAACTTTCTATAAAGAGAGAACTGTTTCCTAGAACACAGATAATCCAGCTACATAGTCAAACCTCTGAATTGGCAGCTCCTTGCAGAATGTGGAAATACCGCCAGAGTCCATATATTTTCACTTCAGGTATACTACAAATTAAACCCATGGACAACACAGCAGCCAGGTGATGAAAATCATGATAATATGCCAGACCTGCGAGATCCATTGAAACCTTGAGCAAGTGGGGTGAATGCACAGTACTATGGCAGTTCTCAGGTAGTGTATAGGTGTACAATGTATCCAAAACTTGAACATCATAACGCTCTTGCTGACAATGGAACAGGCACATAGGGAGGAGCATCTTTGAATCGCTGCGTCAACCATGATTGCTGTGGATCAATGAAATCTGGTGATAGAAATCGAGCAGCATCAGAATCTTGCAATTGGCAAGCCCATGAACAACGCTGAGATTTGTTGCTTCCAGGCCCTGAGCACTTGTACTCTATGTAGCATGCTGTTTTCTCATTGGCTCTGTCGTTCCAGTTGTTCCAACCCACAGGCAAAATGCAAGTATCCATCCAAGTGTAAGCAAAAATGACTCGTGCACATGGTGCCCACGGCCGGCCAAGATGCATGTACGGAGCACCACTGCCAGTGCCTGTAATCACACATGTCAAAAACACAAAGCCTGTGGTCTCATTTGCATTGCGGCGCTGCTGTGCTGTGATGAAGCCATTAGACTTGCAGTGGATATGGCAGTGCTCCAACAGCACTTGCCCATTCCCAAAGATGAAATCTACACTTCCCTCAATGTAACAGTCTCTGAAGTAGTGCCTGCCATAGTGCAGATAAGCAGTATCCTGCCATCCCAAAAACCGACAGTTATAGAATGCACACCGATCTGCAGTTACTCTGATGGCCACTGCTTGACCTGATCCTTGCGGTGCGCCATTTTCAAATGTGAGTCCTTGAGCTATAAAATCCTCACCCTCCACAATCACTGAGCCACAGGCAAACGTCCCTGTCCCAATCACTCGTGATGCCTGGTGATGTTCAATGTTTGTAGCAGTGTTGCTCCATGTAAGAATCGTGTCATGTGCATTTGCTCCCTGCACTTCCACCAGGTCCAAAGACTCAAAAGCCCAAACTTTCACATGTGCCATGAACTTGCACACAAAATATGATTGAATGATCACAGGGTGCAATTGCTCTCATTTTGAGTCATTCCACTGGTTCAGGCTATCTCTAGAACCATGGTACAGATCCAAGCATGTACTAGTACATGATCTAGACATGAAAGACTCAAGATGTCATAATCATGTCTTGTGCACTTGGGCAGCATTGGACCTCCATAAAGTTTAAGATTCAGCTGCAGCCAATGCAAAGACTCAAACCAGAAAATGCAATGCACATCATAATTAACCAACTGGGAACTGAAGACTTCAACTCCTTGACTTGGTGAGCCACATTGCCCTGCTTATGGCCTTTAAGAAAGGTGTACAAATCCTACAAGGCAGGAGCTCCAAGGGTGGGGAACAAAATCCACTCAGGATTGTCAGGGTACAGAATGCCATTCTTCTTTTCAAGAGGAAGAATGACACCTGCAAATCTGCAGTTATGAAACCCTAATCCCCAAGGCAAGAAAGAAAGAATTCCTTATTCCACCATCAACGCATGACTGAGAGCTGTCTTCACGACTCATAGGGCGACTTTCCTACTGCAAAGGTGGGATTTACACATTTCCTTCAACCTTCAAACCCGATTTTTATTGCAACTGGAATAGAGCTCCCTGTTCAAGATTCAGCACAAAGGCCTGCTGCAGTTTGAATCCAGAACCGGCTTACACAAACGGAGACAATGAAGCTTTTCTGACAACAACCAAGGCTGCTTGGCAACTGTTGACCAAGATACCCACACCCCAGCGACGGTCCAGACTCCTTTTTACCTGCAACGTGATCAGATTCTTGGTCTTGGGGACGTAAATTGGCTGTCGGTACACTCCAGCGGCAATGCTGATGACAACTCGCTGCGTATTGCAGAGCGGAACCGCGTCGATCGCCGCCTGCACTGTCAGGTAGTGTCCACTGCCGTCCTGTGCCACACGCACCACCTGCCCAACGCCACGGTTCCCCATCATCGAAAAAAAATTCTCCGGAACAGGCACAGAAACAGAAGCCGAGGATGACGATGCAGCAGCAGAAGGAGGAGGAAGCTCAAGCCCGTGCCGCTAATTGTGGCGATGGCGGCAAAGAGCTCTGCGACCGCAGCAACGGGCGCACCACGACGACGACGACGACGACGACGACAAAGCCGTGCTTCGTTTGCAGGATTATGAACAAAATTGACCGTATTATTGGATGAAAGTTTCAGAGGCTATCAAATGGATGAAACTAACTTCATCCCTGCTTCGTTTGAAGGATTATGGATAAAATTGACTGTATTCTTGGATGAAAGTATCAGATGCAACCAGGTATTTATGCATTTTTGCAATTAGAGACTTGGTATTATGTGATTTTGAAAATGGATTTAAATAAAGATCCTAGAAAAAAATTAAAAAATCAAAGGTATTATAATTGAATAACAATTTTTTTAGAAACTTTGGATGATAATTAAAAATATACCTTTCATTTCATTTACCTCTTCTGAAATTGAGAAAATTATACAATTGCAAGGGGAATTATAGGAAAACCTAAACCCTAAACCCTAAACCCAACAAGTTAATCATTCACTTTGTATAAGTTATATCCTATAAAATCCCAACATTATGAAAATGCTTTATTTTTATTATTCATTTATTATTATTATTTTAATATCCAAACAATAATTTACTTTACAATAATTAAAAAGTTCCAAGTGAGATGAAGTGTAATTGAATCCATTACAATTTCTTGTATCAACCTTCAATATGTGGCTAAAAACCAATGAGATCATCCAATGGATGGCAATGAAGAAATCTATTGAAATTTTTTTTTAAAAATTTACATTAAAAGGTATCTCAAGGCAAAAGAAGAATTAGGAAAACTCAAATATTTGTGAGGAGATAAAAATAGAAAGATCTTATTATTTAGGGCGCATAATTTCTTAATGCAAAGTGGGTAACATTAGAAACTAAGATTCCTTCACAAATTTAGTAAAATTTATACAATAAAAAATAATGGTGGTTTGAGTGTCTTTAGTTGTCCATCGTTCATATCTCCCTAGAAACCTTCTTCCCAGGAGTGCTTTTTTTTTTTTTCCTTGAGTGGCAATTTTTCACATCTAGTGAACAGAATTTTAAAAATTGAAAAAAAATTGTCTTAGTTTTTTTGGACAAAAAATCGTTAAAAAAAAATTGAATACTAGTTTTTGAAGAAATGTCACCGCATTTTTATTGGATTTCTTTGGAGAGAAAAAAAAGGTATTGGCAATAAATGTTAAACCTACAATGGGATGCTTCATTATGTACTATTTCAAAAACTTTTTCTTAGTGCAATTTTTTCTCTCAAGTTTTCAACAAAAGGAAGAGAGAGCAAAATTAGATGTGAAACATCTTATGGTACTATCCAAACTTGAATGTTCTTTGAAACCATATACCATAGTACCATGGCCATTTCAACACATGTCCATCAAATAATTCATTAATTTTGAAAAAATCATTTCAACAAATGGAATATTCCTAAATATTCACTATTTTCCTTCACAATTTTTTTTGATTTGGAAGAAATTATTTTTGAAATTTTCAGCATTTTTGAAATTAATATAATTAATGTCGAATTGGCCAAGGTACAAGGTATATGCTTATATCATGGGAACTTGCAGCTCTTTGACCCAAAAATATTTTTAAAACTTGAAGAGTCAATTATAACAAAAATTCAATACCTACCCAACATCATCAATCATAAATTTTTGATACCACTACAATAAATAGGTAGGTAGGTAGGTAGGTGGGTAGATAGGGAGGACAATAGATAGGTAATTAATTGCCCATGTATTTCATGTAGGTAGGTGGTTAGTAGTTGATACCCAGGTAAACTAATGGATTGTCAATATGGAGGAAGCATATCAATCTCATAGAACACATCCAAGTTTGTTTTTGTCACATGATATTTTTAAACATTATTTTGTGCCATTTTGGCAAGTAAAGATTTGCACTCAAACACAACCTTTTTTTAATTTATTGGAGACAATATGTTTTATCCACATGGTCTAGAATGTTGATGTTTATGTAATTTTTAAAATTTTAGCCTGCAATGTCAATTAAATGTACATGTACTTGCAACTTTGTGAAAAAATAATCCTTACATGTATAAAAATAAAAAAACATGCACTATCTAGTGTATCTTTTGGGTTTTGGGTTTAAGGTTTGCAAGGCATTTTGAAAAATGAAATAACTTTCCTCTAACTAATTAATTTTCTTATGTTTATAGGTTCCAAAAATAGAATGTAGACTATTATTATACAATACACACCCATAATCTTTTAAATTGTTCAAAATGGATAAAAAATGAAATAATCGTTCTTGGGTGAAAACACATTAAGGTGTAACAATTTTACACATGTGAAGGTTCATAATCGTCCAAATTAACATTATGAAAGCAATGTGAAGGCATCATACTTTGAATCACATGAGTCATTTTGAAAGTTGTCATTAAGCATTCGTCATTAAAAAAAGTGTTGATTTTAATTTATGTTTGGAGATTTTTAATTTGAAAATGAGCTTCTAAATTATTACTTTCACTAAATAAAAAACTTATAAGAAAAAGCCATAATTCACGATACATAAACAAACTTGGTCATCAAAAAATTTCTAAAAAGTCCTCTTTGTGTCAAAGTCATTACACCATATTGTCATTGAATCTTTTATTCATTAAAAAAAACATTATATGAAAGTGCATTAAGTTAATATTATTCAATTATGAATTGTTATAAGAAAATTTAATATTTTAAAAAAAGTCCACAAAGTTATGACAATTCAAAAACTATTCATGAAATTCATACAATGCAATTATAAAATATGAAACATTGTAATGTTGAGTTATTTATCATCTTAATCATTTTTATTTAATTTCATGGCCAATTACAAATCTTATAATCTTGCAAAAACTGCATTATGATAACATTTTATAAATAGTGTAATGTGTTTTCACTTATTACTCCAAAAATTGGGGGGTCAAAAACTTGAAAAAACAATCCATCAAACACACATGGCCAAACAATCATATGTTGACAAATGGACATTACCTACCCATCACCAAAATGGATGAAAAACAAACAAGCAAAATCCTCAAATTGAATATTCACTTAAATTGAATGTGTGGCTGAGATATAAATTAGTGTAGAGTTTTTAAATCAACATTCATAGGTGTGAAAATGTTTCATGAACAATCATGAGGAGAATGAAAATTCCCACCGTCACAAGTTTGTAGGCACAAAGTTTTTTTTCTTGTAGAACCTTCATTCTATTCACCATGTCCTTCATGCCCACAACTCTCAATGTTGTTTTACATTCCAAGCTTGAAGAAATCATGCATTTATCCTCCCTCTTGCAATGCTTAGAAGAAGCAAAACCTCCTTTGTGATTCTTATAAGTTCTTATATTCCCAATGTTATTTTGTTTTATTCTTTTGGTCATGTTGAATTGTGCTCTACACATGGTTTCAAGTTGTGTTCTCCTAATCTCAATGGCCTCAAGATGTGCTCTTCCAATAGTTTTGGTGGTTTCAAGTCATGCTCTTCACCTCATCTCTATGGTGGAATTGTGTTCTCTTACTCATCTCAGTGGTTTTAAGATTTTTTTTTAAGTGTTTTTTACGATTTTGAATTGTGTTCTCCTAATTGTCTCTATGGTCTCAAATTGTGCTCTTCACCTAGTTTTGATGCTCTTGAATTGTGTTCTCTTAATTGTTTCAATGATTTTGATATGTGTTTTCTTAGTTGATTTGGTGGTTTTAAGATGATATTTTCACCTTATGTCAATGGCTTCAATTTATTTTTTTCATTTGGTCTTCGTAGTTTTGAATTGTGATCTTTTGGTCATTTCAATGATCTTGACGGTTTCAAGATACATTCTTCTGACTATTTTTAATGTAGTTTCAATTAGTTGTGTTTTTTTGGTTGTTTCAATGATGTCAAAAATAATAATTCACCTCATATAGGTGTGGTTTTGAGTTGTGTTCTCCTAATTGTTTCAATGATATCAAAGTGTGATCTCTTAGTTGCATACATTTTTTAATGAAACCTTTTAATGGTTATGTTTAACTAAAAATCTTAAAATTGGACTTAAAGACACTAATTTTGTTTTAAGGATGGGACATTTATAATATTGAAAAGAAACCTTAAAATTTTGGGGTTTTTACCATTGTGCTAATTATGTAGGTGTTTGTGCACCCCAAGTAGGGCTAAGGTGAACCAATATTTACACTAAAACCTTCACCTTCTTGAAGGAGGCCTTTTAGTGATGGTATTTAACTTGTGAAATGTTAAGCTTGGAAAGAAAGACCATGATTTCTAATATTGGGATGGGGTGTTTATTATGTTTAAAAGAAAACCAAAAGGAAAAAATCGGGTTTTAGCAATGTTCAAAGGCAATTATTTGATTTTAGTAAGAATGACAATTTTGGTTCTTCCAAAAATCAAATTTCTAAAAACCTATTTTTTAATAACATTTTTCAAATTTCAAATAACTTATTTAGTTCCAACAAAATTGCCAATTTTTTACTATATTAATTATTTTAAGACCTTAAAAATGAAATTGTATCTAATAATTTTTAAATATTATATAACCTTGACATGTTTGAAAAATTGGTTGTTCTAAACTAGCTTTCTTACATAAGGTGGCTTCTTTCACATCTTGCACATTACAATTATGTATAAAGGCCACTTTTGGTATTGAATGACATTAAATTTACTCCATCCTCATGCACTTGATGTTTTAAATATATAGATTTGAACAACTAGAATATGATGATGACACTAGCAAATAATTATTGGGCAAGGTGTTGTTAGAAGAAACTTATTATAGTTTAGTGGAAACATGTGATTACAACAAAGATTTGTGTTGCAAATGAACTTTCTTGTGTTTATCCAACCTCAATACTAACTTATTATAGTAGGCTACATTTGGTGTCATATATAGTGTAAAATCACATGACTTTTGCAATGATTACAACATTCAAGACAAATAAGCAACCCATAGACATGATTGGCACAAATGATACATATACCAAGGATATAGTTGCTCCAACTTGCAACAAATCAAAGGCATTTCAAGCATTTAGTATATTGTTTTGATATATTCGCCATCATTTGTAGTTTTTTCTCTCAAGAAACAATTGAATGCCTTGAATATACATTAAATTTAGAGGAAAAAAAAAACAAGCACATGCACATAATACTTTATTATCAATGGTGCCAAATTGTTGGACTACATATTTGATGCATCCAAGTAGATTTAACATGAGTTGCCGCTCTTGCAAATTAATTGTAAGGTTTACAAATTGCAAACCAATGCATGAATTAGTGGTTACAAATGTGAAAGCAATAAATTGTTTCAATTCATGAAGAGGTTAAATTACAAATACCTTTAATGTGGCAATCATGTTCATTTGTATAGAAGTGGTTCATCACACTAAATTTAGATCATGAATAAACAACTTTAATTACATTCAAACAACTCACACCATGTGGCATGTGTAAGAACACCCAATTGAACTTGTAAAAACATTCAAATCATTACATCAATTCATGATTTTTTTGAAACACATGATACAAAATTAGTAATGTTTGTTAAGCTAAAGTAGGTCTTCCAACAATCATGCACATCATCTACTTCCTTATGCTCAAAAGCACCTTCAAATTAATTTTTCAATTTTTTTGCCAATTTCGCTTTAAGTTCAACCACATCTAGTACGTTTTGTAGAATATTACAATTGGACATTAGGTCACTGGGCCAATTTTTGTGAACAAAGATCAATCACTCAAGATTGTGAGTTTGTAATTTACATCACTATAAATTGATCAACATACTAACAAGGGAGAAAATGCATTTTGTCTTTATTTGTGATTTGACAATTCTCTATGCAAAACAAATCCATAGTAGGGAACATAGCTTTATGTTTCCTCCACAATAACAATGAACATTTGATGTTATTTGCATCAATATAAAATCTTTTGAAATGTAGCACTTCTTTAATGACATAGTCCTTTGTTAGGAATTAACATAAAAAATAGTAGAAGTTATTGGATGCTAATGTTGATAATATTAAGAAAATCAAGATTTGGGTTAGTTATTTCTAATCATAATCCCAAACAACTTCAATTGAACTTCATTGCCCTCTTGAAAGTCAATGAAGGAAAACATGAAATGAAGGTTTTTGTACTACAAATCCAACATAAAACACGTGTTATGAACATTTTGGGCTTAGACATTTGTATGAATGAACCAAAAAGACCAAGAAAAAAATGGCATGACTTTTGATATTTCACATGTATTCAACTTTGCCAATTCAACATCATACCCACTAGCCATGTCATCACCCCATTTAGGGTTGATAAGTGCAACCATCAGAAATCAAAAAAATTAATTATAATATATAATTGCAGTTTAGAAAAAATAAATATTTAGTTTGAATATATAAGCACACTTTTCAAAAATTTGAGGAAAAATCAAATAACCATTTAAAATCAAAGAATCACACATAGATTGGTTTTTCACCAACATGAACTTTTTTTTTTTTGCCCCTTCAAAATCAACAATGAAAGGATCTTTCTAAATTTTCCTTTTTCATTTCAAATAAGGCATCAAATAATTTGTCTTTGAATATTTTGAAATTTTCATATTACAACTATCCTTAAAATCACCTTGCATTTGGGTCCTTTTTTCAAACCCCCAAACCTTTTTAGAGCCCCAAATGTTATTATTCACAAAAGAATATTTTTTATATATTAAAATTGAATGTAAAATATTAGCAATTTTCATTTATTGGACATGCACATAGTTAAATAACATAAATTCAATGTGAAATTATTTTTACCAACACTATTCAAAGTCAATGTACTTTTCTAAGCAATGCTTTTAAATTTTGTTTTGCATTATACCACTATTGTCTAGTTTATGGACCTTAAGTCCCGATGCTAACATTTTTTTTGGAAGGGAATATTTGATTTAATCTTGGGATCAATTCATTGGATTTAAAAAACCTTTGCTTTCAATCATTTTCATAAAAGATTAAAAGTTGGTTTAGTTCAAAACTAGGTCCAATTCTATTTCTGTTACACAAAATTAAACATTATTCTTTTTGTGTAGTAATATTTTATTCAACTATTGCAACACACAATTCAAAATAGATGTCATGTAGTTTTAATTATGCATAACAATCAAAACTAATAACTTGCCTAAAATGGAAGCTCGTGCTTATATTTTTAAAATAACATTATATATATATATATATGAAGAACCTATTCAAAACATGGCAAGATCCTCGATTTAGGTTCTAATTCAATTTTGAAATGAGATTGGTTGTGTAGTTAGATTCCAATGGCAATTCCAACAAACTCATAACCTTTAATTTAAATACCCTTGAAACATTTCTCAATTTATAAAATCTATCAACATTGCATTATAGGTACCCAAATTGCATGTGTTGTTGTTGTTTCTTTCTTTTATGAATTTATTTGTTTAAAAATACCCTTGATTCTCTATTTTTTTAGTTATTGGAATCGAAGACTTCGATTTAGTTTTGGGATAAGATATATTATGTTTAGAAATGAACCAAAAAAAATTGAATTTTTACTAGTGTTGGCTCATTTTTCCTTTTTGGAATGACCAATAGGAGAGAATCTTTCTAAAATTTATTTTTTCATCTCAAATAGGGTACCAAATGATCGAATTTTGAAAAAAAATTTGAAACTTGCAAGTTATGAATTTGTTTGTTTTGGCCATACCCTTATTACCCTAGTACCTTGGCCAATTCGCCACTAATTATATTATTTTCAGAAATGTTGAAATTTCCAAAAATTATTTCTTCCAAATCAAAAAAATATTGTGAAAAAAAGAAGAAGTGAATATTTAGAAATATTCCATGTGTTGGAATGAAAATTTCAAAATTAATCAATTAATTGACCCAGACATGGCGAAGGTACTCCGATAGTAGGATTCCCAACTTTTAAAATAATGTTCATCTATTATGCATAATCGGTGTTTTGAAATACTCAACCTAATATTTGATTTGATAACTACCTCATATAATGTTAGGGCAAGCTCATGTACACAAAGCTAAAATTCTTTGGTTCCTTGTTTATTATCACAATTGTGATCTCATGCTTGTCAAATTGTAGTTAAAAGTGGAGGTCAAATCCTATGAATGCAACAAAATGAAGAGTGACACTCAAATGTTCGAATGTATAATAAGGATTCATTCAAGAACATCTCTCGATGAAACATGAAAGATTTTGGGTCACATTTTTGGTTTCATCAACGTACTAGGTGGCTCGAGGATCTTGTCGAGTCTTTACAAAACATATACCACACATAAGTAGGGTCTCTACGTATTTGGTCGGGCCATTGATCATTGACCAATTTCAACCCTTGTATCGTTGTTGATAACCAATGATCTTCTCAACAACCCATCAACACTATGAACCAATTTGGACTCATTTGAAGCAAATTGAATCCTTGAGTTGAACCCTAGGGTTTAGGGTTTAGGGTTTAGGTTCTTCAAATCATGAGCTCTCCTTTTTAGGGTTTTTTTAGGGTTTGAATCACTTGATTTTCCCTCTAAAATGGTGCCATGTAAGTTTATCCTCAATTTGCCACTTTTTGGTCTTTGATCCTTGTCTAAAAGGCTGTGGGTCCAATTTATGACTCTCATCCAATAGGATTGCTCTATTTCATTGGACCCTGGACCTTGGACCCTCATCTAAAGTGGCCCTTAGCCTACAACAGGCCTGTTGCACCTCCTAGTAGGACTAAGAGCTAGTAGGTGTAAGAGGTCTCTTGTAGGTGTATTTGTAAGGTCCCTCCTAGTCCTATTATAGGTGTAAGAAGGCTCCTATACACCTAAGATGTTTCCCAATCTTAGTGGCTCCTGGTCTACATGGTTAAGGCCCAACAAGGGTGGGAGACATTCCCAAAATCCAAGGCTAGACTATAGGCTAGGGTCTTATCTGAGGCTCCTTATTTAGGGATGCCCGCCACCATGGGGGCCTTACCCTACCCCATAAAAAAAAATGGGTACAATTTTTCTAGTGTATCTGGATGGTGCCTTACCCCTTAGAAGAATCCCTAACTCAACAGAGGATGGTACCTTATCCTAAACAAATTAATAATAATTTAGGAGTTCTTTACATCGAGTAAGGACCTCGAATGGGGCTCTTCTAGGAGTTGGGCTCCCATGCTTGAGTCCCGACTCCCTTGTACTGTCATTCCCATAACAGCCCCATCTGGGGCCCTTAGTCCTTATCCTACACTTCCTCGCTACCCCAACTCCCCACCCCCAAAATAAGGTTTTCCAACAATTGTTCAAGGGTCACTCTAGATGAGGGTCCAATGAAATAGAGCAATCTTATTGGATGAGAACCATAAATTGGACCCCATGGCCTTTAGATGAGGGCCCAAGATGAAAAAGCCGCAAATCGAGGCTAAACTCACTTACATGGCACCATTTTAGAGGGAAAATCAATTGCTTCGAACCATGTAATTATTATTTTAAATAAATAAAAATAAAATATTAAAAAAAATAAAAATAAAAAGGAGAGCTCATGGTTTGAAGAACCTCAATGCAAGCTAGGGTCCAAAGAAGGGTCCAATTCAAGGACTCAATTTGCTTCAAATGAGTCCAAATTGGTTCCTAGGAAATTTTCCTAGGACCTTGGACCCCTATCTAAAGTGGTCCTTAAGTTAGGTCTACCCTCGCTATCCTGTAAAGCACCTATCTTTTGCGCCAAAGGATAGAGGTCCCGTAGGTCCTATAGTCAGGAAGGTAAGTAGGTGTAGGTAACTCGAAATGGGCCGATCCCAAAAATAAGTGGACACCTGAGGTGAAGTCAAGTAGGTAAATGGTTTTTTTAAAAATAAATAAATAAATAAATAAATAACTTGTTCCAATTTTTTTTCAATAATTATAATAAAATAAAAAAAGAGTCTGCAAGTAAACTAGAATGTTCCATAAATTATACACAACAAGAATTTGTTTATTTATTATTTTTTATAACCATTATTTGCCAAAAATTCTGAGTTTTGAAAATCAAGTGCCAAAATTAAGATTTAAAATTTAATTAATTATTCGACAGTTTGTTGCCAAATCCAACTAGGGAGTATGGTAAAAAAATAAAAAAATAATAAAATAATAAAAAAACCCCAAGGAGCATGTTCAAGGGAACTTATTGAAAATTTTCAAAAAAAAAATCACCACATTTTGAGATTTTTTTAAAACAAAATTGCAAAATGTTGTTGGGTAGATTTCTAGCTTTCTTCTTGAAATTGCCATATTTAAATTAGTTGAATTGATGATTTTTTTCCCTCCCAATAATTACCAAAATTACATTAGTTGAAACTACACTTTTATTTATTTTTTAATAAATAAATTCCCCACTTTTTCTTTAATTGTTTTCCCCAAGAAAAAAAGAAAAGATAAAAGTTTGTCCCAAAAAACATTGTTCAGGTCTTCCTCTCCCACAAATTAGGGTTTTAAATTTATTTTTAAAATAATAAATAAATAAATAATAAATAATAAATAATAAAATAAAATTCCTTGTGTCCTGTGAAATGGCCTAAAAATAGGTACCTACCTGCCTACCTACCTACCTACCTATTTGACCCCCTTTTTTCCTGCCTTCCTTTTTGCCTTGCTTCCTGGGCTTCCTTTGCATGTTGGACTTTGCTGTCGACGACGAAGCAGACGACGAAGAAGAAGACGAAGAAAACGGAGAGAGAGAGAGAGAGAGAGAGAAACGGAGGAGGAGGATGGTGTAGAGATGAGAAAAAGCTGGCGTTGATTACGCAATCGCGGCGTCCAATAGGGCCCCATGTACACTAGATCAAACCGAACAAGATTTTTCCCCTGAAGATTTGCTCAGAGTTTTCACCAGGACCATGCATTACTCTGTCTCTCTTTTTTCAATCTTCTTGTCTAGAATGAGAGTTTGAGTACCTGGTGACAGTTTGTTTGTTGGAGAATGGATTGCTTCAGGTGACGACGATTTGAATTAATGATCATGTTTCATGGTTTTTTCAGCTAGGGTTTCGGGTATATGTCGACAGTGAGGAGGAGGAGACAAGGAATCGTTTTGTTCTTTTTCTTCGGGGCCTGTTTGAGGGAGGCATTTGTAGGATGAGAAGAAGAAGAGCTTGAAGATTTTGCTATTTTCAAGAGTTTTCTTCTTATTTTCAAACTTATTTGCATGTGTTCAGAGTGAGCATTTGGAAGATTGCGGGGTTTTGTTTTCAGAGAGGCTCTTTTTCCTTTTTTTAAAAATAGAATAATGAGAGATTGAAGAGAAGGGGAGGTGAGACATGGAACGAGACTCGAAGAAATGTCAGGAGGAGACTCAGCAACAGCAGCCGCAGCAGCGGGTTTCCGCGGCCTTGTCGGACGAGAACCTGTCCCGGATACTCGAGTTGATCGAGAGCCCGCAAGATCGGGCGGCGGTTTCTCTGGTGTGTCGGCAGTGGCGGCGCGTAGACGGGAACACCAGGAAGAATATCACCATAGCTAACATGTATGCCGTGGCACCTACGGCGCTCACCAGCAGGTTCAAGCAACTGGAATGTATCAATCTAAAGGGCAAGCCGCGGGCGGCAGAGTACGATCTGCTGGTACACGATTGGGGAGGATACGCGGAGCCGTGGCTGAAGGAGCTTACAAGAGCCTACGAGCGCTTGAAGACGCTGCAACTGAGGCGGTTGGAGGTTCGAGATGCCGACCTTGAGCTGCTGGCTTCCGCTCCGTTCAACACCTCACTACAAGTGCTGCATCTGCACAAGTGTTCGGGTTTCACCACAGGGGGTCTCATCCCGCTCTGCCGCTCCTGCAGGTGAGCGCTGATGGTGACTTCGGGGATCTTTCAACACATGACCGCATATGGGAAAAAGTGCAACAAATATAAGTCGGTGGCATGGATCCATTTGGGCAAGTGCAAGAAATACAAGTTTGACAAGAATCCATTTTGAACAACTGCAAGAAATACAACTCTGTGACATTAATCCAATTGAAACAAGTGCAAGAAACATGAGTCTGTGGCATGAATCCATTTGAACAAGTGCAAGAAATACAAGTCTGTGACATGATTTGAGTGAATTTTATTTTGTTTTATTTTATTTCTGTGTGTGAGTGGGTGTGCAGGTCCTTGAAGGTGCTAAGCCTAGAGGAAAGTGATGTAATTGATGAAGGTGGGGAATGGTTACATGCTTTGGCTCAACACAACTCAGTTATAGAATCACTTGACTTTGCAGTTTTGGGTTTGGACTCTGTGTCAGTTGAAGATTTGGCACTCCTCGCTGGAAGATGCAAGTCACTGGTGTCCCTTAAAGTTAGCGACATTGATATGTCAGAACTCAATGGGGTTTGGAGCAAGGTGCCATTTCTCAAGGAGCTCGGGACAGGGTCTTGCAATGATCTAGGGGACGAAAAGAAGGGGATGGCTGTATCCATCAACTTGCCACAGCATCTGACGTCATTATCGGGTCTGTGGGCCATGCTTGATGTTGGGTTGCAAATGGTTCAACCTGTGGCTGCAAACCTGAAAAAGCTTGACTTAAAGTTCACTCTTCTGAGCAGAAGAGGCCATTGTGAGCTTCTAAGTCACTGCTTTGCACTGGAAGACTTGCAGGTGTGTATGCATCATTTGGTGTTACAAGCTTGGTTGAGTAATCCCTTTTGAATGCATAGCTCTGTTGTCACTCCTGAATGTTTTGTTTAAGCCATCTCTTTCCCCTGAGCAGGACATACTGATGATAAAAGTGTAGGGTAATGTCCTTGGCTGGGAGCATTACTGGAATATGGGCCCTTGTGAGGTGGAGCTGAGGCGGGCCTAATTCCGGTAATGCCTGCGGCTGAGGGTATTACACAGCATAAAAATCAACATGTTGTTTTTAATTTTTATTGTTTTTACTGTGATATCTGTTGGGTGTCAACTAGGTATCATGCTAACTACAATTATAAGTATTGCAGGCATTTTGAGAGGTGAAACACCCGCCTCTGTGGCTGTTTAGCTTTTCAAAATGGCTGCTTGCTGCTGACACCTGATTACAGCATATAAGGTGTTCTCCATTTACACTGCTGCAAAGCGCAGAGGGTTTTACAAGCCTTTGATTGTTCATGAAATTGTTGGTTCTGTATTTTCCCAGTGATAAAACAGGTCTCATGTATTCTAAACTTCACTTCTATCATGGAGTGTCTTCCTTTTAATCCCTTTACACATTTTGGTCTCCTCCTGTGGTGGGGTGGAAATATATTAAATTCTTAGGTCAAGATTCCTTTAATTATAGAGATATCACAAAGTACCTGAGCCTCTTCAAGGTCCAGAGAATTTTGAGTAGTGATTGGGCTTGTTACAATTTCCAAGTTTTTCTTAGAATACACTGTGGTCATGTAATTTCAGCTGATGAAGGCTCTCTATGCCTTAGGCTGTGGTGCTTTATGGGGCCAAACTAAAATGACATGAAGCTCACCCTTTCAAGCCTGTTGCAGCTTGAATGAGGATTGTATTGACTTTTTGGTTCAATGCTGTCTTGAGTGCTAGCCCAATATCATGACTGTTTTGTGTTGGTTCCAGGAATTCAGTATCAAATTTTGTGTAGTTGGTTGTATGGAATTATTATGTTCTTATCTGCACCCATAGTTGGGAGCTCATGAAGTTGAGTGGGAAATCATGGCAGCTAGTCACTGCTATTCACAAGGAAGGTGATGGTCAGATACTCTGTGAGTAGCACTCACAAGGTTATGACCATACTTGTTATTGTCATGTTTGGTTTGATTTGGCCAGAACTGACATTACAGGTACCTTGAATGGCTGAATGTGCTGTTGTGAAGTTTTCGTTGGACCTCATAATATGCATAATACTGTTTTGTAGATTGCAAAGCTCTTTTACTCATCCAATTTTGAGGATCTGTATGGGCAAGTCTGATGTTGGCAGGTGTTTCTTGGAGGCAGGTACTTAATGTTCTTGGGGATGAGGGTTTGAAAGTGCTGGGCAAGACATGTAAGGAGCTGAGGCGCTTGCGAGTAGAGGATGATGATGCAGGCTATATATCACACAGTGGTGTGGTTGCTATTGCACAAGGTTGTGCAAAGCTGCGATATCTGGCCTTATATGTCTGTGATATCACCAATGCTGCACTTGCTATGGTGGGGCAGGGCTGTTTGCACCTCACAGATTGCCGTATTGTGCTTGGAGAAAGGGTCAAGAATTTTGCAGATTTGCCCCTGGATGATGGTGTGAAGTTATTACTGAAGGGCTGTGTGAACCTAACTCGATTTTGCCTCTACCTGCGGCAAGGAGCACTAACAGACCAGGGACTGGCTTATATTGGAGAGTATGGGAGCAATCTCAAGTGGCTGCTCTTAGGTACCACAGGGGAAAGTGATATGGGTCTTGCCAGTCTTGCATATGGATGCCAACAACTGGAACGCCTGGAAGTACGAGACTGTCCATTTGGGGAAGCAGGCTTTGCTACTGCAGTGGTGGCAATAAGTTCCTTGAAATATCTGTGGGTGCAAGGCCACCACCGAGTCAGTGAAACAGGGGTGCAACTTCTGGCTCTGTCTCGCCCATATTTGCACATTGAAGTGTACCCTGGTGCCCAGGGACAACCTGGGCAGCTCTTGGCATACTATGCACTAACAGAACCACGCACTGATGGTCCCCCTGGGATGAAGGTGCTTGTCTCAAACCCACACAATCATCAGCAGGACAAACTTCCATGTATTTTATAACTTGCCACTTTCTGGCTGAATCTAGGCAGGGATCTATGCTGTGACAAATGCATATTCCCAATCTGAGACCGTGTCCTGGAGTTGGTTGCGCTGTGCAGAGTTGAAGGTCAATGCTGAACATTCTTCATATGGTACATTGAACTCAGGAAAACAAGAAAGTAAAACAGAAGATATGTCATGATGCTGAGACTTACATTTGTTGGCACAATTTTGCCAATAGACTATATTTACATGCTTATTCAAGCTGTCGTGCAGTTGTATGTAAATCAAATTGACGATTGGAACATGTGTATGTATTGAGATCTGTTGACAACAGATTGGAAAGTGGAACAGCTGCTGGTAGTCAACCCATCCTTGGGTAATATGCTGCTGAGGCCTTCTTGTTCTTGAGAAAAAATATGACAGTTTGCTGGTTGACATCTTTGTGCCACTTTTGACATTGTACAGGGACAAGTGAAAAATGAAATGAAGCTTACACTCACAAGCTTCTTGTTGCAGCTTGAATGTGGATGCTATTGAGTTTTTGATTAGCTCTTGTCTCTCAACAATCTTCCTGTTGCATCTGGAAATGCATGCAACAAAAATTCTGGATGCAGATTTTGTATGATGGTTTGCCCAAAATTTTGGGGAGTTATTTTTACACTTAGCTACACTAATGTTTGGGAGCTGATGATGTGAATGGTAGTTATGGCAGCTTGGCACTGCTGTTTCGAGATGAATCTGAAGGTCTGAAACTTTCTTAGCAACTCTAATAAGGTGATGATGACCTTATTTATAATAAGGTAAGATCAGCCTCACAGATGCTGTGCTGTGCCTCTATGCAACTTGCCATAAGGTAATTGGATTTACCATTGAGGCTTTGAGAATGTTTACCGAAATGGCATTTATGTACTTTGCTCTGATCAGTCAGATGATGGCCTGTGTACCTGAGCTGTTCTTGTCAACCTCCTTGAGATAGGGAGGGTTGAGAGCTTGAAATAGTGAAAGAGAAAGATACCAATCTGTCTATGGAAGCTAATTAAGAATTCCTTATTGAAGGTAAATGAGGAATCAGCTGAATAAATAGGAGTGTCAATATGATTTACAGTGTGATCTATTTACAAGAATTGCTTACAACAGATAGTGGAAACTATGCTGTCGGTATAAATTTCAGTGTGATCTATGTTTGAAGAATTACTTATGGTACACAGTGAAAAATGTGTTGTATAATTTTGGTGTATGTATTTGGTATTATCCTCGAGTACTAGAACCAGAGTATTTGTTGGTGTGAGTTATGGAGGGAATTGTTGTCAGGTCCTGAAAGCTGGTAATTATGGTTTCTGCAATGCATACATGTGTCCATGGCATCTAGTCAGATAGTGAGAATGTAAAAAACTCTAGGATACAACTAACAAAAAGCATTTAATAAGCTAAATGCTGTGTGCAGAAAGAAAAAATTTAGGGGTTACAAGGGTTGAGTCCGAAGTCCAGAAATTACAATGACCTTTGATCAAACAATAACAAATTCAAGAATGGTTTTCTATCCTTTACAAGTAATAATATGACCATATTTCTCTAACTTCAAGATGACAAACTCTGTTGCCCAAACAATGGGATTGTTCAATTTGTATACCACCCAATCTCTTCACTTCGGAATGACAACTCCATAGACCAAACAATGGATTGTTTGATCGTAATTATACCAATAGAACACAACACATAATCTTATGAACAAAACAGACATCTATTCACAACCCAACCTTTGTTTTCTTCTCCTTACCTCATAGGAAGACACGGTTCAATCATTTCAAGTACATGAAAAAGTCAGGGCACGGTCTACTCAATACCTGCAACAATCTGTCGAGACACTCCAGTGTGCTGACAACGCAGGCACCCATATCACCATCCGAAGCACATGCCTCATGAACATCCTACCAAAATGCATTGTTGCTGTTTAGTGCAGCAAAATGGTCACATAGGGTGTTGAGGGGGTTAAAATATGTTTCCAATACTGACTGTCTTCACCATCATTGCCTTGTCATCCTCCTCATCTACAATGGATTTCCAGATAATATCCTTCAGCTGTGCGCACAAGTTCTTGTAAAACTGCACAGGTGTGTCCAAAAAAAGAGAATCAGCATGAAAGTAAAAACCCCACCACAAATTCATCAACTGTACACACAACTTTATTAGAGCACTGGAAAACAGTGCGGTGCTGTCTAGCTGGGTATACCTTGTGGTATTCCAACGTGTCACCAACTGCCTTGCGTACCTCGACCATGAACAATGAAGGAGCAACTTCAAATACCTGCCACATAATACACAATTAAGTCTCCAGGGACAGCGTACAATCCACAACAAATGCAAATAAAATTCACAATCACACTTTAAAGTAATTATTCTGTCACTTCAAGCCAAACCAAAATAAAGAAGGCAAGAATATAAGTGAGGTCATAACCTTGTGAAGTCACTCACAAAGCATCAGACCATCACCCTTTCATCAGGAGCAGCAGTGACTAAGCTGCCACTACTCCCCACTGACTTCATCAGCTCCCAATGGTGGGTGTAGATAAAAGTATGTAACAATCTGCTTAAAATTTCAGGCAACCAGTACACAGAAATCTGCACCCTGAGTTTCTGTCACATTTCAACCCATTCATGAGTTTGGCTAGAACTCCAGGTAGCATATAATTCACAACTAGTGTGATCTGAAGGACAATGACAGGCTTGGGCAGTAATCACCTCAATTGCAACAGCAAGCTGGCCAGCATTTCCACTAAGCCCCTCCAGCCTCATCTGCACAACCATTAAGCCAGTCAATAGCTAAAAACCAAATCTCCCCGCAGTTGGACTCAACCCACATCCAAATGCACCATGATTCAGTAAATTCTTTTTTGCAAAGAAATCAGTTCTGGGCCTCCAAAGAACAGAATTTCAAGGAACGGGGCAGCAACCCATTGAATCATTTACAGGAATTTTCAAATCATCCATGCCTTGTAGTTGCGGATTTGAACACTAAAACCCATTGACTTTGCAGAGGTGTCAATACGAGCAATAATATCCTGAGCTGGTCTTTTCGAAGTGAATCGTGTTTGGCGCTTGATATGATCCTGCACAAAGAATTGGTGATAAAAATGCAACCTCTTTCTTTCCTCTTCTTGGGATGACATCCACTCAAAGCAAATCCCTCCATCCACTCATGACCAACAAATTCTCAAGTTCTGAAAATCAACCTCTGATTGAAAGAAGTACAATAAATTAGAAAAAACTTGTGAACTCACCTGGCGTCTGTCAAATAAAGCAGAAAGGTTGAGTCCTTGTGAAAGACTGATCAGTTCAAATGCATTCATCATAGATGGTCCAGAGTCTTTGACCTCTTTCTGTACTTTGACATACATTTCCTGCATCCCCTCTAACCCACAAATGACTTAAACAGATGATCAAGTAGCTTCCATATTCCTGACAGGCCATACAGACAAAACTGTAACAGACATGAGAAGAAGGCTTGGCTAACCTCAGAGTCACTGAAGACAGCCTGGACATCATCAAGACTAACATCTTCATCCTCATGCATACGCACAGGCAGATAATTCTTCTTGAACCAGCCATCATTCCGAATCCCTGCCACCTTGATGCGCTGCACAAGTTTGCAACACATCATTATCTATTTCTGTGGTGGAGCCATAAGAATCCCCACTGCACAATTCACTATGGACTAACAAATACTCTCACATGTACAGCATTCTGTGTCTAAAACACCGCAACCCATTTGGCCTAGCAGGGGTAGAATCTTACTGTGGTCTCTTGCTCCAAGTATGTGCTAAGAAACCTGAAATTCCCCTCACAGCCTAGGATCTAAAGAAGGTCCAGATTTAGATGGATTCCTAGAATCTGAAAATTGAGGAAATAACTGAAACTTAGTGACCACCATCAGTGTACAGGTCACATCCAGATCACTAACCATATTTGGTCGTGGGTTCAGAATTTTTGAGATCAAAGCTTTGGCTCCTGATGAGAACCAAAATGGGTATGAAAACTCAGCCAGTTGAATCTGAAAAAAGCACCAGACAGCAACCCCCAACAGTGAAAAAAATACCCTCCTTGATTGAAAAAGGGCACCATTCGGGTTTTCCTTTGGCTACAGAAGCATAGGGCCCACATTCTTTAACTTTCCAAGCTTCCCAACTTTTGAAAAAAACCATCTACCTCAGAGAAGCTGAGCACATGGCAACTCATAATAGAGCATGATGAATGACAAAATAGAGCAAAGAACCCACCTTGCGGTAGAGTGTAAGCAGATCAGTCTCATCAAAAGGGAGGAATCCAGCCATCAGAACATAAAGGATGACTCCGCAAGACCAGATGTCAGCCACTGCACCATCATAGCCCTTGTCGTTAAGGACCTGGCCCCATGACCAACCATCCCAGATCCTCAGACACCTACACTGCTCAAGCATACCTACCAAATTGGTCATGTACACCACTACCCTTAACTCCAGCTTTTCCCAAACTCTGCGCTGTGACTTGCAGAATGAAAATCCTCCATGAACAGAACTCAAATGATTTTCCACTTGTTACTGATGGGAACTGGGTTACTGATATAGAGAAATCCAAGATTGTCCATCCTTGAATTGTGGGTAATGGCATGTGGTGAACGAGGGAGAGAAAAATTTTGTCCCTAAAATCACATATGTACCTCAGGAGCGACATAGTTTGGTGTGCCACAAGTGGTGTGTAAAAGACCATCCTCCTACAGCAGCAGAAAGAGATAAAACCCGCTCTTAGGTATCTCAGTTGGACAAAAACCAGAGACAAAAGGGAACTGGTTTATGAGAATTTCCTGGTTTCTGCACAGAGCACAGCTTTGCAACAAAAATTGAAAACCCATGCTCCCACTTTGTTGAGGTGGGTGCCTTACCCTAACTTGCTGTGGAAGTGCACTTAAACCAAAATCTGAAATCTTCAAATTTCCGGCCGAATCCAAAAGAAGATTCTCTGGCTGCAAGCACCCAATATTTTCACACAGTGAAAAGATGATGATCATGCAGCTCACAATAGTGTACATCTCACAGGCCACTAAGCTTCTTCTCCACAGTGTCCAGCATGCCAAGTCTAGTACCTTCAAATCTCGGTGAGAGACACCTTTGCTGTGACAAAAATCAACTGCATCAATTAACTGCTGAAAGTATTTGCGTGACTCATTTTCACTCAATCTGCCTTGATGCACCTGCAAACCCATCAGCAGTCGAAAACCCTTTAGTTGATTTCTTGGAACAGTTGTAAACAACTCAAACAAATTGCCATAAAAACACATCAAAGTGTTACACCTCTAACCCTAACAGATTAAAAAAACCCAGCAGAGGAGTGATGAGTCCAGTCTGAAGCTTTACAATTTTGTCAAAAAGTTCCCCCCCTTTGACAAACTCAAGGATGATATAAATTTTGGTCTGACTTGCAAGCACCTGTAGACAATAAAAATTATTCATTTATGATGTTAGTACAATTTCTGCTGACTATCAAACACTGTTGATCCTAGCATTTTTTGCTCCTATGCAATTTGAGATGGTCTTGGTATGTGTGCCCCGTCAATATAAGATTGTTGATCCTGGCATCTTTGTTCCTATGCAAATTTGACATGAAAGTTTTGGCATGTGCTTACCACCAACAATCAAACACTGTGATCCTAGCATCTTTTGCTTCTATGCAAATTCAAGATGAAGGTTTCGGCAGCATGTGCACACATACCTCATGCAAGCAAACCACATTGGGATGTCTCACAATCTTCATAATACATATTTCCCTCTTGATCTGTAATAATAGAGGGGGTAAAAAAGGCATCACCATATACATACACAAAATGCCACAAAAATTAGTACCTTCAACCTTCATCACAAAATCACCAAAAACTTAACCCCTAAAATTGGAAACTGTGAGAGGTGTTCCAAAGCATCACCACACACACACATACTCAAAATGCCACAACATTCATACCCACAACCTCAGTCACAAAATCATTACAAAATTAAACCCTGAAATTTGGAACTTGTGAGAGAAGTTCCAAGGCATCACCACACACACATAAAATGCCACAACATAAATACCCGCAACCTTGGTCACAAATTCATCACAAACTTAAACCCTAAAATTAGAAAATTCCAACACGAGAAAAGTTCCATTTTGGAGATTGAAACTGTACCTGATCCACCATTTTATGTTTGAGGACTGTCTCCTTGTCCAACACCTTCATGGCTACACTCTCCCCTGTTTCTGTGTTCTGTGCAAATTTCACCTTGGCAAAATTGCCTTCCCCAATGGTACGTCCCACTTCATATTTCCCAACTCTTCTCATGCCCATCTTCTCTCTTCACTCCCCCCCAAACCCCAATCTCTTCACCACACTCAAACCCTAATTTTTTAACACCTTCATAAAAGGAAAAAAGACACTACCAAATTCCTCCACAATTCGCACTAAAAACACATACACCCAATCCTTCCATCCTCTCTCTCTCTCTCTCTCTCTCTCTCTCTCTCTCTCCAAAATCTCTCAACCTAATCCAAAATGGATTCTCACAAAGCAACACCTCCACCAAACTCAGCTAAACTCAAACTCAAATTCAATCAAATCAACTCAAAATGGGCTCATTTACAAACACACACAAATCCATCAAGCAAATACTAGTCTAAGAGACTTCAACTCAAGTCAAAAATGAATTCATTTATAAACGCAAACCCATCAAGCACATAATAGTCTATAAGACTTCTAACTCAACTCAAGCTGGGTTGATTTATAAACACACAATCCTTCAAGCAAATCATAGTCTAACAAGACAACAACTCTCAACTCAAGATGGGTTCATTTAGAAAACACAGATCCAGCAACCACATAATTGTCTAAAACTTCAACTCAACTCAAAATCGGTTCATTCATGAACACGCACACATCCTTCAAGCAAATAATTGATAGTCCATTATTGTGAATTCATAAATCCTTGCCTAACGGCATGACCCAATTTTTAAAAAAACACTTTCAAGACATGGCAATTGTCCTTTAGCTCACATGGCAATGGGATATCTATTCCTGGGTTGGGTGCATGCGGGGGTTGACAAAAGAGAATCCAGGTTTCACACATAAGAGAGTTGTCATCTGTAAAGTCTCGCGATTAGGGGGCGAGAATGGCCAATTTCCTCATAATATAGGGCATCAAACGTGTAACTGGGAATGAAAATTTTACAAAGCAAAATACCATACATTACTTTGGCATAAGTAAGGTTTTTGAATTCTTAAAGACCACAAACTTATATAATATTGTAATATAGAGGCTTGTCATGCTCTACAAGTTAAGTTGATGTTCAACCTTATCAAGATTAACAAAGTCATACAGATGAAAACAAGCACACCCAATAAGAAGAACAAGCTAGTGGTTTTATGTGTTTTTAAACTTGGGATTTTTGTGATTTGCAAGTGAATTTTCTTGAAACATGAAAAATAAGATTTCAAAGTCAAACCGTGAGAATAAAGTCTCCCAAATGCAAAAAAAAATCAAAATCATGTTGACATTGAATTAGGTTCTAATGACAAATAACAAATTATATCAAACTAATGTCCCACAACAAATATGTTATAGACAAGTAAAATATCACTTTATTTCTTCATTCATTTTTATAAAAAATTCAAGCATATATCTACAAATAATCAATGGAAAATTTATGTAATTGCAAAGGAAAAAAAACTTGAAGGTCTATTCTCCTAAAACCAAGATCAAGAATATTAAAATATATATGTCAAAAATGTATGCATTTCTCACATATAAAGTCCAAGTTCAAATTTAGACTAAATCCTAGCCATTTTCAACCCCTTAAAATCACTCACAAACTAGTTTTGAATTATATTGATCGTTATAATTTCATCACTTCATTTTAGTTTGAAAACCTATGAAGCATATCCACTTCATGTCTTACATCATATAATAATTTAACAGATAATAAACTATATAATACATTTCAAAGTTATGTAATAATACTTTGTTCATTGCAAGTTTTGGAATCAATCATGAAGCCTATATTGACACTTTGGATTCTTGGCCTATTATTAAATTTTTGTTATATACATTTTAAAAATATGAATCCCTCAAATAATAATTTCACATCTATACACTTGGGAGGCTAAATGCCAAATGAGTTAGATTGTTGTGAATTATTTTATGGTTGGTCTCAAAGGCTACGTATCACACCTTTAACATGAGTGCCTAACCAACTATTAAGATGGGTCCAAGAATTTATTTATTTTTGAATGAAAGAATTCTCCAAGTTTCCTTTAAAATTGGGCCACAAAAAGGGTCAAGGAGTGAAGCAAAAGCAAAAGAATGTAAACACAAATGTGTAATGATCAAAGGAAAACA
>Ga0209208_10002582_pt1 | contig 26036 bp, 28 predicted proteins | sample S1TSphfallax_3_FD_187694 | JGI IMG/M metagenome (GOLD analysis project Ga0209208, IMG submission 187694) | Host-associated microbial communities from peat moss isolated from Minnesota, USA - S1T2_Fd - Sphagnum fallax MG (SPAdes) (version 2) | ecosystem: Host-associated > Plants > Peat moss >...
ACTTCCAAATGCTTGGTATCATCATAGTTAGATATACAATGCCCATGGCATTGAGCAAGGCACAAGGGGGGAAGCAATTGTCCAACTCTTTGATCAATTGGCTAGTTGTAGTTGTAAACTAATAAACACAATTGAAAAAAAAACTATAAATAGAAAACACATTGAAAGTAAACAAGGTAGCTACACCCACAAACCAACAAAAAGAATTTTAAAAAAAAAAAAACTACAACATAGATTGAAAGAAAACAAAACCCTAAACCCAAAACACATCAAGATGAATAAAAAAGAAAATAGGGTTAGAAACTTACCTAAACACTCTAACTTCACATGTGAAATCAAACCTTGAAAAGAGTCCTAAGTCACAATTATCTTGACCTTTGATATTGGGTCATTATGCATGGCCCAAAGTTTATCACCATTCACAATGAAGGCAAGTTATTCATTAGAGTCATTCAAGTTTGCCACCCACTTCATGTGGATGTGGTTATGGTTACAATCCAACAAACCTTTAAATGCTTAGAATTCATTGTTGGAAAATGATGAATTGCCATCATTGTACAAAAAATAGAATTGTTTTTGGAAAAAAACTATTACACCCACTAGATCACATATGAAGACATCACACTATTGTGCAAATTGCACAAAAAAATCAATGCTCTTGGACAAAGGTAAGATGCAACACATTCCCAACATGTAATAAAAAACAACAAGGTTAGATTAGCTTGCAAATGCAACCAAACCATCAAATAGAAAATGCAAAAAACATTGCAACAAATAACATACAATGTAGTAAACATATAAAATTTAGGGTATAAAGTTACCTTGGCAGCTTGGTTGTTGTTGTTATCCATAAACATCTTGGCCAAAAGTGGCTTGTACTTTGACAAAATTCTCTTTAGAGGATCTAGTAGAAATATCCAATGGGTTTTCATGTTCTTAAACATTTTTAAACCCTTTTGTTTCCATCATGTTAAAGTAAATTTAATGACCATGGTGCCTTTTTGGGTTGTTGTGAGCAAAATATGCATGGTAACTCTATATCAAATCTTCAATGCTACTAACTATTCCTAGGGTAGACAATGTCTTGAATGCAAGATTTCATCTATGAACCATGCAATGAACTCCATTAAAAAAAGGTGCATATTTTATGTTTATTTGTTTAATGACCCTAGTTTTAATACCTTGGAATGTACTTACCCCATCAACCACAAAACAAAGGAACTTCTTAACTACAATAATAGAAATTAAACTTCCACCATTCTATAAGGCCGCCATGATGACAACAGCAAGGTTGTCGGCTTTTGTTCTATCAACAACTCTTTCAAGATGTAGATCATCATGGGAAGTTTCACCCAATTTTGCGTCACATAAAGCATATGGAAATCTACTTCATGTTATCAATGGTGCTCATATTACATGTCAAAGCCACATAGTTGGAAGTTACAAAAATAATCCCCTAATTTTGTTTGTCATTTTGGCATACATGAATTCAACCACAACCTAACCAAAAAAATCAAATTAGTGCATTTTAGGGTTCTTACTTACACTAAGCAAATATTAGAAAGACTTCTTTTTCTCATATTCCACCATAGGATGGCCAATTTCCAAGATTTGAAACAAGGTTGTAAATTAGATTGTTTTCCTCTCTAGGTACAAATGGGTGTCTTTCTTGACCTATTATAAAACAATGGTAGGTGCATTAACAAAAAAATAATTTTGTTTTTGCTTATGCTTACAAGACTTGCTATTGTACCATTCATTTTTTTTGATGTTGAACTTTGGCATATCTTTTTTTACTTTCCTCTTACTTTCATGTCACTAGAAGAAATCTTGTCCATTCCAACCATATGGTTACTACTGTAGATGCGACTAGTGTCCAAGTCAACTACTTTTATAACTACAATTAAGTTAATCCTACATGTCATTTTAATTGTAAATGTGTGTAGTCATATATGCAACTATGTTGATATAATCAAATGAAGTTGCAAATGTGATTATAATTTGTGATGACTACATGAACTTGGATGGAAAAATAAATGAAAATGCATTTTTTCATCCAATATTGTGAATAAATCCTTTGGATGGATGATGTCATGACCTTAACCTTGGGATCAAAACCAATGTAAGGGCTTGGACAGGTGCAACTTGGGAGTCACATTCACACTCCCAGGAATGCAAAAGAATGTGAGGAAATGAGCCCACACATTTTAAAGTGGATTCCCATTTTGGGAATTGGAGTCCTTTTGAAATCCCAAATGTTCAAAAAATAATTTCAAGGATGAAGACTCATTAGATTAATGAATTTTTTTTATACCATTCAAAATTCTTGAGACTTAGATGTCTAAAATGGGTTCATATGATCCATTTAAGTACTTATAACACAAGTCATGGCCGACAAAAAGGTTAAGAATTAAAAGGTCAATTTGATTCCCAACCACTAAAAGTTGGGAATCACCTTGTATTATGTGTGTGCAAACAATGTGCCACATAATTTTGGAAAGCCCCCGACAAGGGCTACAACTTTGTTTCAAACCTCACCCCAATCGGAGGTTTGTATAAGAAATTATGGGCATCCAAAGTAACAAGAGTTCCAATTTTGGGAATTTCGAGACTACCAATTTGGGAGTCCTAAGAAAAATGACATTTGGGTGTAGCCCTCATGGCTAATCACAGAAAATATTAGAAGGGGGAAAGTGGTGGCTTCCCCCAAGTCTGGGCCGTAATGAGTCTTGTGAATCCATGTATGTTCGTGGTTGGTCCATGCACCAAAAGTGTTTTAACTATGCACTAACCAACTTATTGGTTGGTTTGTGCAAGTTCATATGAGTAATTGACCTACTTGTCACTTTTCTTAATCCCCATCCCAAAACTCCAGCACGCCCCTTTTACCCCCAAAGTGCTATGAGTTAAAGAACATACCCAACTTTTTTTTCTTCCGATGTTTTCACTTTTGGACTTGCATTTGAGTCTTTCAAGGAGTTTTGAGGTGCATCACATGAAAACTTAGTTCTTTTTGCAACTAGTCATAGTTGTTTTTAGTAATTAGGGTTAATAATTTTTCCATTTGCAATATTTTGATGATAAAAACATATGTGGCATCTTTCGAATTACAATATTTATTTGATAATCAACTTGTGTCTAATTGTTTATTGGTATTTTGTACTATTTATTGACATCACCAATATAAATTATTACATTTTTATTAAATATAATTGATTTATGATTTATTTATCAATAGTAAATCTAATATTTATTTATTTAATTTTATACTTTTAAATTAATTTTATTTGTAAAATTACAACTTATTATATAATCATAATTAAATTGATATATTTTTAATCAAATAGAAGTTTAAGATGTTTAACATATATATCATTAATTTGATCATAAGGCTTTTACTATAATTTTAGATAAAATTTAAAACTCCATCAAATTCACTAATTATCTAACAATACTAAACAAGATTGATATTCAAAAAAATAAATTGAAATGTGATAGACATATTATCCATTTATAAAAATTATATGTGAATTAATTACAATTATAATGTATTATAATCACATTGTATAATATGTTTTTTAATGAAATGAAAGATTAAAATGTGGGAGATAAATTATTTATCTATTTATTGTTAAATATTAGTCATATAATATTTTTCATTTATAAATCATGCACTTGAAAAAAAATTCAACGAAATGTCATTCAATTTAACAAAATTCAAAAAATATTTATTCAAATTAATGTACATTTTTTAAAGAAAAATATATTGAATCGTGTATGTCAATGAAAGTACTTTTTAAAACAACTTAAATTTTTTCCATTTGGACAAATATCAATAAAATATGAAATATGGATATTGATGTTTGTGCAATGTTTACAATGAAGTATGGGTCAAATAAAATGCATTCCACTATATTTTCACATCAAGTGGGGTCATTTGATGGTAAAATAATCGATATCCATCCTTGGGGTCTAAAATTGAAACATCACAAATGACATAAATGTGGTCATTGATTGTATGTTGACTATATGTACCCTACATAGTTAGGCTACTTAACCTAGGTGCTTACCTAAGTGGCCTACCTAGCTACCTAAATTAGGTTTTTAGCCTAATTTAGATAATGACACATGTCAACAACTCATAGGTTGAAAATTTATGAAATTACCAATAATATGAATTACTAAATTGCATTATTTATATAAATAATGCACTTAATAAATGTGATTTAAGAATATGTTAAATCATTTATATTTAATTATTTAAAAAATGTTGCCTAATATTTTATGTAATCGTAGTTGTAATGATCACATAGTCCTATGACTAGTCAATGGATGAAAAATCCTTGTAGTCGCAAGTGATATGTGACTACTAGTGTGACTATACATGTCACATGGAGTATTTTGTGACTGGCTATCTTTTGCCACTTGTCCAAGGCAACTACAAGGTTTGTAGTCACATGTCTTCATTTACAACAAAAATTTTGTCTTTTGCAACTAAAATTGTAATAATTTATTTCCAAAAAAATTTAATGTGTTTCATCAAAGTATCCCATTTGGGAGCAATCAAACAAGGTTTCCTATCAATTGTGGTGCAAGCCTTGCATTTCATATTATGAAGCACCCCACTAGTAATAAAGACACCTTTAGCCCAAGGGAGCTTTGCAGCTCGTTCAAGTTGAAATTTACTTGTGCGATCATATGACTTCTTCAACTTTTGAGGTGGACGCACATGTAGCAAATCATGGTATGACTTCATATCAAGTTCATTCAAGATGATCACATTTTCAAAGGAGGTAGTTGGATAATCAACATGGATGCTACCACTTGATCTAGGTTGCACAAATAATGGAAACAAAAGGATTGTTGCATCAACTTGAAGATTCAAAGTTGGAGAAATAGAAGCACGAGAAGGCCCACTAGATTCTAGTGCAAATTGGAGATGGCAAATGTGAAGTAACATCAGTTGTAATTGGAGAAGGAGATGCAACATTTGACATCAAAAAAGAAGATGCAACATTTGACATCAGAGAAGGAGATGCAACATTTGACAGTGTAAGAAATTGTAGCCCACCAAGACTTGAATCCAAAAATTTTAATGAACCATTGTCATCAAAAGGCAAGGGCATTAAATCACATACGAGTTAAAATGGTTTTGCATTTTCAATACTATTTGCAATGTAACACATATTTGATTAATTCCGGACTTTGAAATAGTCCGAAAATAAAACAATCAATTTAAAAAGTTAAACATAAAGAAGAATAACACGATTCTTCAACTTGGTGGGCATCAAACAAAGTGCTGAAACGACAAATCTTCACAAGAATAAATTTTCACTATTAAAACAATTAACATACATGACAATAGATAAACTTGGTGGCCACCAAAATTTAAGAACTAAAATACCTTTAAAACAAGAGAAATAATTTAAGCATTGGATAACATCACCAAGTTTTCGTGGTGCCCACCAAAATCAATAACACGCTTAATTACTAAACAAATCAATGACAAAATCAAAGGACACAATTTGAAATATTTACTATTTAATTTTATGTTATTCATCTAATCATCCAGTGACCACCAATGGGTATCATAGTCCTAACTTGAAATGTGCTGTGACATCTACATTGAACATTTAACTTTAAGTAGGACGAAATTTGTATAATATTATGAAATATGAATTTCACTCTGAGGAGCCAACAACCAAAGTAAATCCCAAGTGCACCAAAAAAAGAAAAGGAATCTCAATTTATTTTAAAACAATGAATCTCCATTTATTTGTCTTCTCTTCACCTCTAATTCCAGTGGATCCACACAAATTCTCAACGCCATAAATCTCTACTGCCATTTCTGCTTATAAAGCTCCCAACACAAATAATGCCAGTGTAAATTTTATGCGCATTCCTCACGTTGCATTGCTCCCATCTAATCTTCACCAAGAGCTGCGACTCCCTCCCAATTGATAGCTACTTAAAACTCTTGATTACACATTAGAGTTATGCATAAGTCTCCCGATTAGAGGGAAGAACCAGTTCCAGCGTAAGCATAATATGGTTTCAAACGGTTAACTGGGAATGAAAATTTTATGAAGCAAATACCTTGGACCAAAACTAGTTTTTCCAACAATTTTGGTGATAAACTGAGTTTCATCCTGTCTTTCCTTTTTCCTGAGCGCCTCCACTCCTGCTACATATATGCTTCAACATGTACAACTACTATAATTACTCTGGAACCTTGTGAATTAAATGCTGAATTTCAGCAATTCATACTGAGATTTAATAAAATTTCATTACTTTGTGAATACCATTCGAACAGGGGATAGGGGGTGAAAACAGGCCTAAAGACAGGGTGAAAGACAGGGACTTTACCCATAACTTTATTGGTTAAATTTTTCCCCCCTTTTTTTGGTTTTCTATAGTGTTTTAAGATTGATAACCTATCCGGATGATAACCAAGTCATCTGGGTAGGTTATAAGATTTTGAAAATTCAATACTATTTACGTTATTAACTAATTATAAAAAATCTAGAACTGACTAGTAGATTGTTAAATAACCGGATTGATCTTTAAAATAATCACCAGGTAGGATTTTTTAAAAACTCTTTTTGGGTACCAAAAAAGTTATCCATATCAATATATAAAAAATTGGTTACCAAGTAGGTTATTAGAAAAAACTAGGTAATGACCATCAGGTTATGTATCAAAACAATTAGTTGATAACCACCTCTTACATATCGTATCAATTATTAGCCGATTATACTTGTTTATAGAACTATTTTTTATTTTTTATTTTTTGTATTAATAAGTGGTTAAAGATTGAATAACCAGCTTGTAACTGGAATGATGACCAGGTCATCCAGGTAGCTAGGTTAATAGATTTTTTGAAAACTCAATACCAGGAAGTTATCAAATTTTTTCTAATGGAAAAAAAATCAGTAACCGCCCAGTAGATGGCCGAGTAACCGGATTGATAACCGGGTAGATAACCGTAGTGATAACTGTAGTGATAACCGGATGAAAAACCCCCAAGAACTGGCCAACACTGTGGGTCTGCAAAAAAACCTCATGTTTTCACATGACAGATCCCCTTTGCACAATTCCACCAAGATCTCGGTGTCTGGCCCATCTTCTGCAGCTCGCAGCTAAGGATCGTGGCTATATTGCAGCAGGATTTTATCATCGCAAGAAGCAGGAGTCGATGATGGCAACAAGAGCTGCTCATATGAGTCTTGAATATTGGGGAGGCCATGAGCTTGTTAGAACTACAGCACAAACAGTGTTGGTCGCTGTTGCTGCTTTGATGATGGTCCACTATCTGGTGGAACCATGGTTTCGCCAAAAAAGCTTGAGGACAGCACCGGGTCCATTCCCAATATGGCCCGTGCTTGGAAGCCTTCCCAGCATCGGCAAACTCCCGCACCGCACGTTCTACCATTTGTCGAAGAAGTATGGGGATGTGATGGAGTTGAAGCTAGGATCGACTCGCGCGGTAGTCATCTCTTCTCCTGACTTCGCCAAAGAAATTCTCAAGACCCATGATCAGGTATGCGCTTCCCGCCCAGACGCAGTTGCCGCCCATGTCATGTTGTACCGTAAGAAGGATGTCGCATCGGCGCCTTACGGAAATCACTGGCGACATATGCGAAAGTTGTGCGTGCTTGAGCTTCTGTCTCCAAAGAGATTGAGGTCCACTAAGAATTTTCGTTCTGAAGAAGTCTCTTTCATGGTGAAGGATGTGTACGAACTTTGCAAGGTTGGTCTGTTCATCACCCATCTTCGACCAACTTTCCAAAGAAGTTCACAAGTTTCAGTGTACGTCTTTGTCTCAATAATGTTGTGATCTTGACCTTCATTACAACATTTGCAGATTGATTCATGCAGGGAGATGGATATAATTAATAGAATTTTTTTGCAGGAAGGGAAAGGGGTGAACATGCAATCCAGGTTATACGAGACCTCCATGAATGTGGTCACGCGCATGCTTTTCAAGCGAAGGTATTTTGACAACACGAAGCAATCCACGGCGAAAGCTGAGGAGTTCAAGCCGGAGCTCGTTGTGAAGCTAATGAATCTAGCAGGTGTATTCAACCTAAGTGACTACATTCCGTATCTAAAACCATTTGATCTCCAAGGATATGTACCCATTATGAAAGAGGCTAGTTCCAGGATGGATCGATTCCTCAGCAAAATTGTCGAGGAGCATGTGAAAGATTCGAAGAGTACTAGTACTGCTGCAGACCACCGCGATGAAGAAGAAGAGGTCAAGGACTTTGTGGATGTAATGTTGTCTCTTCCTGCAGAAACTGGCTCTGGCAGGCTTGAGAAAAACACCATCAAGGCAGTGATCGATGTAAGTCCTCGGACCTTATAGCTTACTCCAACTGCAGATTGCTGCCTAACCCACGTTCAAGATTTTCAGCTGCAACCCTCTGACGCTCAAAGAGTTTTGGTACAACTCCCCCCTGTGTGCTTGAATGTGGGAAAAAGTTCTCAGTTGGAAACTCCTTGTTACTTGAGGTTTTTAGTCTCTTCTTGGAGGTTAAAGTTAGACAATTTTCCGCACAAGGGGGGAATCAATCGTCCATCCAAGAGCTCCTTGTACGAGTGGATTTCAGTTTGATTTCCAGTTGCATGCAGACCCTTTTGACGGTAATAATATATTGTTTGATCGTTTTTATTGGCAACTCCTTCCTCTGGTATATGCAGGACATGATATGTGCAGGGACTGATACTTCGGCCACTACTGTAGGATGGGCGCTAGTGGAGCTTCTGAGGCATCCAGAAGCCATGAAGAAAGCACAAGCGGAACTGGATGATGTGATCGGCAGTGAGCGAGTAGTAGACGAAGGCGACATACATGAATTGAAATACCTTCAAGCTATTGTCAAAGAGACTTTCCGTCTGCATCCACCAGCTCCTCTGCTTCCACACGAGAGCATAGGAGATTGCACTGTGGGAGGTTACTTCATACCTGCCAAAACACGCATTTTCGTGAATGCATGGGCAGTTCACCGGCATCCATCTGCGTACCAAAAGCCTCTGGAGTTCAATCCTTCCAGGTTTGTTGGAAGCCAAATCGATGTGAAAGGATTGGATTTCCAGCTGCTTCCATTCGGCTCCGGTAGACGGATGTGCCCAGGTTTGCGTTTGGGTCTCATCATGGTGCAATTGGAACTAGCCCGACTACTTCACAGTTTCACATGGAAGCTGCCTGCAGGTCAAGATCCACAAGACATCGATATGGACGAGATGTTTGGCCTTACTGCTCCCAAAGCGATTCCACTGCACGTCGTCGCTACTGCTCGCCTTCCCCTCCACTTGTACACAGCTCCTGGTACCACCCATTAGCCAGATGGAACCAACTAACAATGTATGTGGCAGCAAGCAAGCAAATAAACAAAGCCCTCTATCAATGGCTTTCCATTAGGTTGTTGCTGTCTGTCATCATCACAGCACACTTCCTGTGTGTAACTATGAAAACAGCAGCCATAGTGCTAACAATCTACTTTATGAAAAGGCCTTATCAAGTACAATAAGCTTAATGGGATCATTTCCATGAAGACCCATGTTGACTCTGCACATCCAAAATTGATTGCTTTTAGAAAGTTGGCCATTGCTGAAGAACTTGTTGATGCAAGTCACAGTTGACAACCCAGGAAGAAGCGGTCTGAGCCATCTAAATGTGTAATCACAACATACTTTGGTGCTACACATCCTTATAAGAAGTTTAATGAAGCACAACATCAGTTTCTTGAGGACTTGGTTTTATATATTTGTAAGGGGTATAGGCCACTTTCCACTTGTGAAAATATTTGGTTGCAAAGGTTGGTCTTACGTCAATGCCCACATGTTGTTTTTCCTTCTGGTGCTACTTTGGTGGAAGAAGTGCCACCTACAATGGTTTCAAAAACCATGTAATTACATGTGTTATCGAAGCTTGCTGAAAGGAAAATTATAGTTGTCAGTTTTCATCTCTAGATGTTTAAATGCAATGTGGACACCTTTGCTTTGGTAATCAATTACTTGAATGATTCTTGGATCCTCTAACATGTTACCATTGGTTTATTTGAGGTTCATGAAAGCACATGTTTTCCATGGTTGGTCAATTGCATTCTTTACTTGAAAAGTAGATTTAATGCATCATGTCGTTATCTTTGTTTTGAGGTTCACAAAACCACATGGCTTTCCATGATTGATCAATTGTGTTCTTTACTTGAAAACTAAATTTAATGCATCATATGATTACCTTTGTGAAAATGAAGGCAACAACTTGACATCCATGGCAATAACATTATGTTCCATTGTTCATTCATGCCCTTTGAAACTTTACCGAGTTTATGAAGGTGCATGTTTTAGTCACATTATGTCTAAAGCTTGCCAATATGCTACTACTGATGAAAAAGTGACTATAGGTTTGAAATAGGTCAATGTGAAGGTTGCCCAAGGTAACTTACAAAAATTAATCATATGGATGAAGAAATTAGGAAAGGGAAGGCAGGAATGGGAAAAGGCATGTGTTAAAAAGGGGTTATGGCCTAAAAACTCAAGACCCCAGTGTAAACAAATTTTTTTAATAAAGTAATCAAATTTAAAGATGTATTGGAATTCAAAGAGGTCATTCTTTTATGTTATGGGTAGCAAAATACAATTACTTTGCAACAAAAGGTTTTTAAGGTTGAAGTATGGGCAATTCCAAAAGCATTCACATGTGTTTTGAAAATTGTGTTGTCACTACTTGTGTGATGAACCAATCATGAGGGCATTGGTTGTTATCTAATGGTTTTAATACATGTATCAATTTGACACTAATTTTGGAAGTCAAAATTAGACAAGTTACTAATGTTCTTGACACTTTTGATGCATTTGATGTTGAGCTTCTTGTTTTTCAAAACAACATACAAGCAAAAGTTGTTAGGCGATTAAACCTTTTCTGTAATTTTTACATGCCTATGATTCACAATAGGTGTACAATATGTTTGCCCTCATGTTTTATCTTTGGTTCAAGCCTTTGAGGGTTGTGGAAAATTATGTGGGACATGGGGCTTGTATTCATCTTGTTGTTGAGTATGATGCCAATGCAATAATCCTTCTTTTAATGACTATGTTTGAAGTACTAAACCCTACTATCAAGCATGTGCAATAGAAGCTATTGAATATGTTGTTGGATTTGGTGATTCTATTAAAGAAAACAATAACATATCTGGTGTGGATGCATCTACGGAAAAGTCTTCTCATGCACTTGTTGTTGGGGAATTGTTTTTGTTCAAGAAGTTATTTGTAACTCTTACTACATGTGTTGATCCCTTAACTTGGTGGCAAATTCATGAAAGCCAATTGTCAAATGTTAGTTTCCTTGCCAAATAGATCTTGAAAATTCAAGGGTCACAAATTGAAATTAAACATGTGTTCAATATTGCTAGTGTGTTGACAACTTTGAAACATTGTAGGTTGCAAGTGGATAATTTAAATCTAGTCATCACCATGGTGACAAATTAGCCCAACAATCCTTGTTTGAATTGTTCAATGCACAAGGATTTAACAGACTTTTTGAAAGTTGAGTTTTAATTAGCAAAAGAAAATTATGATTTGATTGAGCACTTGGAGTTGGACATTGATTAATTTGGCAAGTTGAGTTTTTAAATGGTTCCTATTGTTTTTCTTGGATTGCAAAACTTGAATGATAGTTTGTACTTTGTAGCACAAAAAACTAATAACTTTTTCTTTTTGTTCATGTAAAGTTACTTGTGAAGTTCATCAATGATAGGGATGGCTTCTAGTCTGGTTGTGATGTATGTTTTTGTGGGTTAGGTGGCATGTATGTGGGGTGTGATTAGGGCAGGAAACTTGTGCTACATTGGGCAAGGTTCTTTAAAGAACTAGAGTTCAACTCCCCCACAAGTTATTGGTTTTGCAAAAAAGTTCTACATTGGTGGGGCAGGTTGGTGATTGGAAAAATTAATTCCAAAATTTGGGAATGTATTCCTAACCTTTGACATATCCTATGATTAGTCTATGTTTGAAAACTGGCAAATCCGTATTCACCAAATGAAGAAATAAATAAACATACATATTCATCTAGTCAAATATATTCTTAATTTTTCTTATTGTATCCTTATATTATAAATTTTTGGAGAATATTCCATATAGATAACCTGAGCAAATTCCTCAAATCTTCATATCCAAGCAACACTGGTTGGTAATCCAGCATGTTTTTGGGAACAATATGAGATGTGAGATGCAGACCAATTCATCCTAACTACAACTGGAATCGAAATCTCACCATTGCTACCAACATTCTTCCATTGATCTACAACTCTATCACACATATGTAAACCTGAATTAAGATTTCTATGACCATGCTGGTAGCATTGTTATAAAATTCCTTGTCAACAGTGGTGTTGCATTGAAGTCTAGTAGGTTTGTAGCAGCAATGGAAGGGTGGGGGCTTATGTTATCCACCCCAAGATTGTATAGTGGGTTACTTGTGTATGTATCCAAAGCTTGTCTCCAACTAGACAAACTTGGAAGAAATTGGACCCTTGTTGATGCGTAAGGTTGTTACAATCTGCACCTCACAAATCAGTTCGACAAGTGAAGAATTTGTGAAGGTAGGCTACTCTAGGATGTCCTGTGCAAAACTAACAGCTAAATGTAAAGCTGCCCAAATGGTCTGCAAAATTTGTAATTGATGTTTATAGTGGAAGAAGCTACATTGAATGTACATTTATAACAAACTAAACACCTTAAAATTGAAATCTAGTCCTATATACAAGAATTCAATGACCTCGAACTATATACCTCAATGTTCTCCAGAAATCCTACCAAACATAGCATGTACCAACTATGCACCCATTTTTCCAGCCACTCAAAACCCAAATGAGCCCAACCCATATGTAATCCTAAAAAGTGCATTGTGTGTAGAAGGTTATGGACAAAATGCTTTTCAGATCAAATCAATGGTTCTTATGTTTGTGCAATGGAAGTCAAGAAACAAATGAAGAGCCCCATGATTGTACTTTGCACCAAAGTTGAACCTCTTCCTTTTGGAAGAAAAGACTTGCAACAGATGAGTCCTCCTCCTCTATGATGCCAAAGAGGGGAACCAACAAGGCCTTCCACAATCTCTGAAAAGATTGGGGGGGGAGAAAGCTTTAAGCTCTTGCAAACACACACACCCCTGGAAGACAACAAGTCCTCCAAAAAAAACAGTGGTGAAGATCTGTCATGTCGGCCATTAAACGCGCTAGTCAATGTGAATGTAAAATGGTCACTAAGCACACCAGTCGATGTGAATGTAGAACGATCACCTAGGCACATCATGAGTGTCAGCTCCAGTTGAGCTTGACATTTCAACACTCCCCCTCAAGCTCAACTCCAACTCCATCACTCCAAGCATGCTGCGAAACCGGCAATGCTTCTCAGCTCCCAAGACCTTGGTGAAGATGTCAACAACCTGATCCTCTATGCTGACATTAATAAGATCAATCTCACCTGCCAAGACCTTTTCCCTGATGAAGTGATAATGAATTTCAATGTGTTTCATCCGTGCATGAAACACTGGGTTCCTAGCCAGCTGAATACTGCTAAGGTTATCACAATATATGACAACCTATATGCGCACATGCAACCCCAAATCTCCAAGTAGCTTGTGGAGCCAAGCTATCTCACATGCTGCCATCGCAGCACCCTTGTACTTTGCCTTTGTGCTTGATAAGGCAACTGTCAGCTGCTTCTTGCTACTCCACGTAATAGCAACGCTCCCAAAAGAAAACATAAAACCACTAGTAGATCTCGTGTTTGAGATGCTACCAGCCCAATCAGCATCTATGTATCCATGCACCTGCAACTTTGTGCTAGCCTCATAAAAGAGACCATAATCTACTGTGGCACTCACATAGCATAGTGTGTGCCTCACACCATCCAAATGTGGCTTCCGAAGAACCTGCATAAATTGGCTTTCTAACCCAGCTGTGTAGTTTAAGTCCAGCCTGGTGATCGTCATGTAAATAAGATTGCCCACTATCTTTTTATACATAGTGGCATCCTCTAAAACCTCACCTGCATCTACACTTAGCTTGCCATTCTAATCCAGTGGTACAGAAATGGGCTTACAGCCAACCATACCATATTTGGACAGCATGTCCAATGCATACTATCTCTGTAACAACCATATACCCTCAGGTGTCTTGATGACCTCAATGCCTAAGAAGAATTTGAACTCACCCAAATCCTTCATGTCAAACTTCTGCTTAAAGGAGACTTTTTACATGCTCAACTTCCTTCTCATTGTCTCCCCCAACAATCAAGTCATCCACATAAATAGTGATGACCACAATACCCTCATCACTTTTATGCACATAAAGTGAATGATCTGCATCTGACATACAAAAGCCAAAGGTGACAAGATACTCTGTAATTTTGTCACGCCATGCTCTCGGTGCATGTTTCAGTCCATACAAGGCTTTACGCAGCCTACACACATAATACGGGTGATTCATATCCTCATATCCAGGTGGCTGGTCCAAAATACACCTCTTCTTGCAACTCGCCATGCAAGAAGGCATTCTTTACATCCATTTGATGTAACACCCAACCTCTTGATGCAACCACTGCAATCGCAGCTCTCATTATTGCCATCTTTGCAACAGGAGCAAATGTCTCCTCATAATCAATGCCATGTGTCTATGCATATCCTTTGGCTACTAGTCTAGCCTTATACCTGCTTATGTTTCCATTCGAATTGTGCTTGACTTTGTACACCCACTTACATCCAATAACCTTTTTCCCTTCAGGCAAAGGCACCAACTTCCATGTCCTATTTACATCCAATGCAGCCATCTCCTCATCCATGGCTTTATCCCAAAGTGCATGGCCAACGGCATCCTCAAAACAAATGGTTTCAACATCCTGCACAACCTTTGCCATATATGCATAATGGCGAGCTACATAACCATCATATATCAATCTTTGGACTGGTTGTCTTTCCCTAGTAGACTTGCGTGGACCTGGATCTGTCCATGGTGTCCTATTTGCTGCATTAGCTCTTCTCACACTAGGTTTCCTTATAGCTGGAATCCCAAACTCCTCATCAAGGGTCTACTCAGAGCCACTAGACTCTCCATCTCCATGTGAATATCCTGCAGAAATGTTAGGCATACCAAGGGGCTCGCCAACCTTCTCTTTTCCTTTATATGATGCATCACCTGTATTTGTAGGACTGTTATTATGACGCAGCCTACCACTCCATGGTCTATTAGTAGACCCACTAGAAGGGGACTCTCGTGGTCCACTCCATGTCTGTGATTGTTGACCTACATTCTTTGCAACCACATGCTCGTGTGCTCAGCCCCAATAGAGTCTTTTACATGAGCATACCAATTGTTCATTTCATCAAACACAACATCCCTGCTCACCCTCATTTCACGTGTGACAGGGTTATAACATCTGTACCCTTTCTACTCAAGTGAATACCCAATGAAAACACATTTTTCAGCCTTCGGATCTAGCTTAGTCCATAGCTCATCTAGTACATGTACATATGCAATGCACCTAAACACTTTCAAGCGTGACAAATCTGGTTTTCTGCCACTGTACTTCTCCTCTGGAGTCATACCATGCACTGTTGCTGTGGGGGTCTTGTTCATGATGTAAATTACAGTCACAATTGCTTTAGCCCAATAATGATGTGGCATGCTCTTGTCAGCCATTAATGCACAAGCAACCTTTGCAATGTGCTTGTTCTTTCTCTCAGCAACTCCATTTTGCTGCGGAGTATACCTGCATGTAAATTGCCTCTGAATTCCATGCATTTTCAGATATGTAATAAACTCATTAGAGAAATATTCTCCCCCTCCATCTGACCTTAGGCACTTAACTTGCAACCTTGTTTGCTTTTCAGCCAACATTCTAAAATTTTGAAAGTGAGTAAACACTTCATTTTTTTCCTTCATGAAGTACACCCACACTTTCCTTGTGTGGTCATCAATGAACGATACATAGTAGCGACATCCTCCCATTGACATCGTCTTGGTTGGCCCCCATACATCTGAATGCACTACATCAAGTGCTCTCTTACTTACATTCCTATAATGCAAAAACACATTCTTTGTTTGCTTCCCAAATTGACATGCTTCACATATCTTATGCATTCCATCCACCTTAAACTTTAACAAACTTGTGACAATTTCTGAATTCTGCATAGACTTCAATCGTTGCTCATTTACATGATTAATACGCTTATGCCATATGTCCATATTAGCCACAACTCCTGCACCTTGTGCAAACATAACAGCTTCCACCTCAGGCATGTTTACATCCAAAGTAAACATTTTGCCCACTCTTTTGCCCTTAGCAACTAAACGACATTTGTCCTTGAAGTCTTCGACATACCAGCCATCAAGGTTGAACCAAACTTGCAAACCCTGCTCAATCATTTGCCCAACAGAAACCAAGTTCTTTGTGATATTGGGCACATGAAGTACATCAGACAAGTACTTTATATTGCCATCTTGCATAGCTAATGGCACATTCCCAATATGAGCAATGGGATGAATTGTGTCATTTCCCGTCTCTACATAACTTGGTTTTTCCAGATTTTTGACATCCCTAAACCACTCACCATGATAGGTCATGTGGTTAAAGGCTCCTGAACCCACATACCATACATTATTAGCATTTGTGGATACATTTGCAACCACTATATTTAGCATGTGCTGCACAACAAATAGATGCTCATACCTATCTTCAGACTACTTACTTGAGGATGCATAATTATTATGCTGCAGTTTTCCATTCCTCATGTCACTTTCCTTCTTTCTACATTCTCTGGCCCAATGGCCTAGTTTGCCACAATAATGACAATCTCTAGAATCTGATCCAAATTGTTGCCCGTTCCAATTGCCACGTCCTCTTTGGCCCCCCTTGCCTTGAGACTGGCCTCTTCCACCACCTCTGTATGATTGTTGTTATTATGAATCATTTGACTAAAACTATCCAAAATTTTGATTTCCAAAACAGCCACCACCTTGGCCTTGACCATAACCTCTTCCTCTACCTCTACCTATATTTGAGTAAAAGGCATGCTGCTCTACGTTGTTCTTGTTTTGTGTAGAACAGTCTTCATTTAAGGTTTTCTTTTCTACAATCAACATTGACACAAGATCCTGAAAGTTGGGAACATTTTCCCTAACAGTTATGGATGTCTTGAAAGGCTTGTATTCCTTTCCAAGTCCATTTAGACAAACGCTGACCAATCATCATCATCCACAGATACATTAATAGATGCAAGGGATTCAACAATACCCTTGATCTTTAATGAATACTCATTGATAGACATGTTCTTCTCCACAATGTGCAGCTCTTACTTTAGTTGTAACTTGCTTGCCTTTGTATTTGTCTAGAACATCTGCACCAAGTTCTGCCATGCTTCTGTTGGAGTGTGAGCATCCTATATGTGCCCAATCATAGTGTTTGTAACACTAATAGACAACCAATACATGACCTTGCGTGCACCCTGGTTCCAATCCTTGAATGCCTTTATCTCTACTACAATGGCATTCTCCTCGAACAACTTTGGAGGGTCTTCATTCTCACCTTCCACATAGTCCCAAAATCCTTTTCCCATAAAGAAATTGGTCATCTTGAACTTCCAAGCATGGAAGTTATTCTTGTCAAGCTTCTCACTAACAATGTCGCAACCCCACTTTGAGGCAAGTGTGAGGATGAGACTCGCACTCCCAAAAGTGGGAACTTAAAGTCCTCCGGGACTCCTGAAATTTTAGAGTTCGATTGTAGGGGTCAAAACACCTCGCCTTGAGGTGTTCTTTATACCGTTGGAAAGGTCTTGAAGTGTAGATGTCGAAAATGGCCTTGCATGAGCCATTAGGACATCTACAAGACAAGTTATGGTCGAAAGAAGGGCCGGGAGTCAAATTGGCAATTTGACTCCCGACCACTAAAAGTCGGGAATCAACCCGAACCGGTGTGTGCAGGTGGAGTGTCACACGCCATTGGAAAGCTCTTGAGGAGAGCTACAAGTTTGCTTCAGACCTCATCCCAATCAGAGGTCTGAGCTGGGAGTTATGAGCTTCCAAAGTCTCGGGAGTCCAAATTGGGACAGTTTTGGGACTCCTCCTTGGGAGTCTCAGGACTAAAAGCCATTTAGATGTGGGCACCGTGGAGCAACGCAGAGAATACTATGTGGGGGAAGGTGGTGGCTTCCCACGAGTCCAGGCCGTGGTGAGTCAAGCGAATATGTGTTGCCCGTGGCTTGTCCCAACACCAAGAGTGATTCCGAATGTGAATTAACCAACTTGTTGGTTGGGTTTTGATGCAGGACCGAGTAACTAAATAAGTTTTCCCTTTTCCTAGTCTAATCCCGGAGCTTTCAGCACGCCCCTCTCACCCCTTTAGTGCTGGAAGCTGGGAGCGGCACCAAGTTCTAACTACTTCTGCTCTTTAACATAGTTGGACCTTTTTTGGGTTTAACAAGGAACTTGGGGGCGCGTCAAATAATTTGATTAATGTCGTCTGACATGTGTCTAAATAGCACACGAGCGCCTGCTAACTCAAAAACGGAGGTCGAGATGATGCTGGAATGTAATTTCAACCCCAAAATTTCGTCCGAAAAACATTATACAATCTTTATAGCTTTGTCTTGGTGAAGACAGCTCCTCGATCCGATGTCGTTTGCCAGTGCCTCCCAAAGAGCTCCGACACGGATGTAATAATGAACACGAAGGGGGAAGAGATGATGACCTCTTGCCACCATACCGCCTCCTTTGCTTCTTGTGCTTGTTGCTCAGCCCGTAGCCTGTACCAGGTTCTAATACCATGAAAAGATTGGGGGGGAGAGAGCTTGAGCTCTTGCAAACACACACACCCTTGGAAGACAACAAGTCCTCCAAAAAAAACAATGGCGAAGATCCATCATGTCGGCCACTAAGCGCGCCAGCCGATGTGAATGTAGAACGGTCACCCAAGCACATCATGAGTGTCAGCTCTAGTTGAGCTTGACATCTCAACAATCTCATCACCACTGCTGCTGATAATGTGAAGTATCAAATGTGCAGTTCGAAATTATGAAATTCCAGAAGTAGTTCAGAACACATTTTCAGTTGCATCTGACATGGAAATCAGTCAGATGTCTACAATCCAGGGACCTCTCTCAAATTGAACAGACAGTATCAGAGTTAAGGATCCTGCACAATAGGGCTGGGTCATGAGCAGGGACTCAGGGCTAAAACCATTAAAATTTCACCCCAATGCTAACCAGACCTCCAGACTATGAAACATGATGGAATCCAGATTAACATAGGCAAGCATTGTGGTAGAGCAAACCAAACATCCACATCACCTGGGGCATCCCTGCACTGAATGTGTCCTCAAAGACTAGTGGGTGGGAGAGAAGAGGGAATGAATCAACAAATGGGTTTACTAAGAAAAGTAAAAGTAATGTCCAATGCAGGTTTCCAAGCATGAATTCACCTTCAATTTCAACCACTGGCCATGACCATATGCATCTGGATGCTTTTTCTCATCCAATGTTCACTTGGGATCTTCTCCCTTAACTTTACAATGTCTTCTCAAACCATGAATTGCTCCCAAAAACCAGTACATTCTGTGCTGGTAGGATTAATGAGATTTCCAAACATTAAGAGCAAACCACACCAAGAAGAAAAGAGAAACAACATTGATTTTGAAGAGAGAACAATACAACAAAAATGTTGAGAGAACAATTGCAACAAACTCTTTTAATGTCTAGATGGACTGTCAACAGCAATAAGTACAGAAGTAACTACCATAAGTTTTGCACTGACTTCAGGGCAGTTATAGGTTAACATCAAACAGCATCCTAAATGTGCAGAATTTTTGATACAATCTGGAAGTAATGAGAAGACTCAGCCATGTTGCTGGCTAGCACCAAAAAACAGTGCAACCAAGTCCAAAAAAGAGAAGTGAAAAAGAGGAGGGAGCACAACAAAGAAAAGTTAAACCCAAAAACCAGAGAGAAAGGAAGAGGAGGGAAAAAGAGGATAGAAACTGGAAGTTACCTAGCGTCAGACAACATTGAGAATGAACAGGGCTCTGGTTAGCATGTAACTTAGAATCACAGATCCCTTCCTTGATAGCATCATTTTGAAGATGGCAGAGGCTGAAATCCCAAGCAGAGGTTAATTGATCCTCTGGTTCATATTGGTATGAGTCTCAAAAAGCTAACCTTTGTACTTAAAAAGTGCGATTAAGCTCATTATTCCAGAGGCACAAGACAAACTGGAACTGCAAAGCTAACTGAACCTGAGTCCAGCAATTCTGGATATGCTAGAGTCAACATGAAGCATGTGAACCGTTTTGGAAAGAAGCTTTTTTGAAGATGTTAACACATCCTACAAAGACCAGTAACACAACAACCAGATCAACATTGTTAGAGGTTCTCTGTGAGCTGTTCGTATATGGCAAACACAATTGCACCTGCTTCTGGGGTCTTGTGAACCTACTTGGAAGACAGAAACACTCATTCCCTAAATGTCTTAAGTTCTGTAACTATGCTCCTTGTCAGGCCCCTTAGATCCCATCTTCCTAATAGAAATAGACACAGAAATTTGTGCAAAGGATGTAACCAAATACCACTTGCATCACCAAGATGCAGGACACATGATTGCCCAGCTCTTGCAGTTGAATGAATAGCATTTGTCGATTCTGACATGGAATATGTACAAGCTACAATGCACTTCTAGCTCCAAAAGCACTGAGTGATCAGACAGCCCATTGTTGGGCATGGGGCAAAAGAGAAGTATTAAACAGCTAGTGCCTCAGCATTTGCTTGAAACCCAGGACCTGCAGCTGGAAGCGATCAGAAAATCCATAGGCTAATCCTGCCCATGAAAACTAGTAGTACAGTCAGAATGTTGAATCTTGACTCCAGCCGAATTAGGTTACAAAGATTTCAAAAGGTCAAATGAACATTCCAGTGAAAGATGAAATGAGGTGGTCGAGGTGGACAATTCTGCACCAAAGCATAGCCTCTTGCACCCCGGAAATGACCTGTTCCACCCAAGACAATGAGCTCATAAGGGCTCTCCACACCTCCTAAATTACCACAGAAAGTGAGTGTTGCGGAACTGTGCTCAGAGTCAGAATTGAAGGTAATCTTGCTCAAGAGCTGCACCCCTTCCTTCCCCTGCAAATCACTGACAGGCCCGTACCCTCTCTCTCTACCCACGAGCTTACTGTCCCTGCTCCCACCTTCCCGCACCTCATTGTCAAACACTAGGACTGACCCAAACCCCATATTTCGCACATCGCCGTTTCCAGTTCCAGCTGCTAATATCAGTGTGGCCTCAGCGCCGCTACGAATCTCATGAACATAAAAATCCAGCACCGTCTCCTCCCTCACATTCACATTCTCCTGCTCGTTTTGAGCTCCCCAAACCCTTGCTCCTCCTCCTCCTCCTCCTCCGGGTCTATTACTCGAACTCAATGTAGCTTCTCTCCCGGGCTTTGATCCCGGCCACTTCCTGGGCATGGAATCTAAAATAGGCGAACAGGGACGAAATTCACCAGCTACTACGAATGTAGCTTCCGACTTGGGAGGAGATATAGCCTGGAGTGCAATCGGTTGATTCCGCTTGCTTATATGCTCGTCCGCCTCCTCCAAGCTACCGGCTTCCCGCTTCGGACAGAAGATAGGCTGGTCGACAACACTTGGATACGGCTGACGAAACCCCAACAACGTGGACACATCCTCCCCAGCTTGGATACCCGCCAGAATCCGCTTCTCCTTGTGCGACTCACCAACGGCAAAAGAGATGTAAGGCAGCATAGGCGAGAAGGGAGGCGACGCCTTGGGACAACCAGCCATCCGATGAATATTAATCCTTCGCCGATCCGTTTTGATAACGCCACACAACACACATCGCAACCGTTCTCTTGAATGCGCCGGTGGATCCTTAGGCACCTTGACAGCATCGGAGTTGGGCTCCGTGATATGATGAATGAACTCTGCAGGCGTGTAGTAGAACACTAGCGGCTGCCCTTTCCCAACTGGAAAAGCCCAAGGAATGACACCAGGACCAGGTCCTGGTGCCATCAAAACCGGAGGAGCTCGAGACTCGTGACCGCCACCTACTTCACTCACTAAAACACATGCGCACACTGCGCGAACTGCGACCGAACTGCAGTAAGAGGATGGAAAGGAAAGCGGTGGATGTTATCTAGTGCGCGCAGACATCATGCTTCCTTCCTCACCTTGGCATGTGCAGTCAGCTGTTTTAGGGTTGAGAGAATGGGTGGGTGGAGTGAAGGAAGGAGTGGGAGAAGGGGGATGATGTATAGAACTTTGGGAAGTCTCTTGTTTGGAATGTCAGTCTTTTCTTTGTCCTTTGTAAGGAACTTCATTTATGTGAGTTGTGTCAGGAGGCTGAATTAGGTTGTGCATGGTGGATGGCTTTTTTTCTTTTTTTCTTTTTTTTTCTCTCTCTCTCTCTCTTCTTTTGTTTCTGGGGAGAGCCAATTATTAGGTTGTCATTCTTTTGTCTTAGTTTATCCAAATTCTTAGATTGTGCATGGTTGTTTTGGGTGATTCAGTTTCTTATTAGGTTGTCATCATCATATCATTGTTGTTGTTTTTTGTGAGGCAAGTTATTAGACTGGACTGCTGGGCAACGTTGTTTCTAGGCCAGCCAATATTATTGCTAGGTTGTGCAAGGTTGTTTTGGTTAGAGTCTGTTACTGGAGTTGTCATGGTTCTTTTGGCTTATCCAAATTCTAAGGTTGTGCTGCACAGTGTTTCTCAAACAAATAACATGTCATTTTTCTCCACAAAGAAATTGGGAAATTCTTGGGAAATTCTGTTTTTCTAATGTAAATTTTACTATTTTGTTTCGTAAAATTCGCCAAATTTTCAATATCAATTGAGATAAAACCCAATTGTGCATGGTTATTTTCAGTGAACAAATTTCCTAGGTGGTCATAGTTGTTTTGCATGAGCCCATTTATTAGGTTGGGCATTTTTGTTTTTAGCAAACTAAATTATAAACCAATTATGAGGTGGTCTTAGTCAATTGCTGGATGAGGCAATTTTTTTAGGTTGGGCAGGCTGTTTTGCACAAACAATTCTGAGGTTGCCATAGTTGTTTTCAATAGGGCAATTTATTGGGTTATGCATGGTTGTTTGTTGGTGAGACGATTAAGTTGTAGCTTGTTATGGCTTGTTTTGAGAGGTTAGGGCTGTGAGTAAGCTATAAGTAGGCCTAACTTGGCCAGCAATGGGATGGAGTATGTGAAGAAGCATCACATATTAATGTTTCAATGAATAAAATGTTGACCCATTAGAGCAAAGGGTTTGATTTAGCAAATTTATGGATTCTTTTGTCCAAACTCAGAAAACAAAGCTAAAGAAGTGGGGCCCAAGGTCATTCTAGTCTCTGGGAAAATCTGGGTAATATGAATTGTGCTTTGACATGCCAGGCATAAGGTGAACAAGGGGTGTGTCACACTGTGGCCTTGCCATTTACATTAAAAAGTTATCTGAAGGCAAAAGAAGAATTACAGAAACTCAAATATTTCACCATGCAAAAATATAATCTTCCAAAAATCATCTAAAAGAAACAAAAATCATTTCAAGATATTTTAACTCGATAACTAATCTCAAGTTTCAACACAAGCCAAAATATCATCTTTCAAAAATCCTCATATAACCTATTATTACCTAGGGGCTAAAATCCCTTAAGCTACTATACTCTACAATGAATCTAAACAAAACATCCTTGCCTTGGTTGGCAAAGCCAACAAATGACGCACCATCAGTAAGTAGTACTCCATGCGGTTTGATGGAACCATTTGGCACAAAACCATTTTCACTCTTATCTCATTGCACAATGCAATCTTGATCACTTTTCTGTCAGTTCGATGCTAGCAACCAGAGACTGGCCAGGACTAGCCTAATCATTCTTTTTGATGAGAGCGCTCTAAATGAGTGCTAAGAAAATTCAGACATTTGACAGAACTGCCATACTTTTTCTTTATTCTCAGAACTCTCTCTTTTCTCATTTTACAGTGTTTTTTTTCCTGCTCCATGCTTGATTGGCTGTCTTCCCCAGAGACATGGGGACAAAGAGATGCTCGTGAAAAAACCTTCAACTTTATCCTAAGATATTATGCTTTTTTATTGTAGGATCTTTTCACCTGATGCATTCAGTTTCATCATCCCAGTGATTAGAAATTGGGCTGGCCAATGTTTCTTGGTAAAAAAGTTAGCTTGTGCGAGGTCTTGTAGGATTCTTTAGCAAAAATAAAAGTACTTCATGAAATTCAGTGTTCCATAGAAAGTATGAAATACTAGTAAATAAACGTTTTTTTCTCAATTTTATGTTGTAATGTCAGTGGTGAGAGATAGAGCATTAAATGGTGACATGTTTGTGAAGAATGCTTGCTTTGTTAGGCTTCCTGCTATTTTATGGTGCTCTACTTAAAACTTAGATCTAAAACTGACAAATCTTTTCTCTTTTTTTGTGCAATTTTTTTTTGAAAAATGGCAAATTTTCATGAGAACTTGCTCTAATCAGTGCGTGAAAGTTTTTTTTCTTTTTTTCAAATTTCTGATGTCTGATCATGTGCAAGCATTCAAATACGGGTTTAGCATTAAAATGGCCACATGTTTCTAGAACTTGTCCAAAACGTAAAAAGCTAGCAAGAAAAATGCCCCTAGCCCTCCAAAAATCCAAGTGGAAAGTAGGCGAAATTTTCTCAATGTTTATTAATTTGGCAAATTTTTTCTCCTAAAAGGGAATATGAAAAATCATATTCCCGTTCAAAATTTTATATCTTTCGTTTTTTTGGGTTACTGTGGTGCACTCACTCCCCTGCCTCAATTGGTGGGTCCAATCTCAAAATTTCTAGAGTGCCCACGTACCTCAGACGTGCGTGAAAGGGCAAGTTAGGTCACTGGTCCAGTGCTTTACCTGTCAGTGCTTAACGTGTGAGGCATCCCCACCAACGCTCACTATGTGAAGTTGCAAAAATATTTCTCATGTTCAAGTTTTAGTTAGGGTAGACTGGCCGCTGATCGAACATTTAAGCTCTCAGGGCAGGTCGGATCCAAGGGGAGTGCTCCACTGTTTCTCATGCCCAAACAAAACTTGAACTCTTGATGCATCTGACACACTAACAATTGTCAAAAACAGATTGGAAATGAAAAAGTTACAGCCCTCGAAAGTAAAGGGGGTCAAGAACTAAAAAAACAAATCACCGAACACTACAAATGCCAGTCCCCGAACACAAAAAATTCCTTGTCTGTTGCTCTGTTGTTATTAGAGTTGAAAGATGATTTGTAGAACTTCAGTGACACTCCTAGAGCAATTTTAAATTTAACAAAGTCATGAGGTTTGAAAGTAAAGAGGGATCCAAAAAGAAAAAAATGCATATTGTGAGTTTAAAATCTTTTTTCTTTTTCCTGTTATTTTTTCATTATTCAATTTCCTTTGCACTTCAAAGATGATTTTTACAGCTTAAGGTAGCACTCCCATAACATTTTAAATCACTCAAAATGAAGCACATATGATGAAAATATAAATAAGTGTTTGATTGTAGGCAGGCGATCGATGATGGGCCGGTTTAACGTACTAACTTTTTTCCAACCCCACCCATAAAAGTGAAACTGGCACTGAAGTAGGTGGGAGGCTACTAATAGCAACCCACTTGGACCAATTAAGCAATCTAGCCAATGAGAGACAGGGAGCAATCAATAAATACGATTTCACTGTGTTTATTAGACTGTTCCAGGGCTCCTCCAAGGCTCTGAAAGTTGTGGTTGTTTTCAGGGTCCCAGCAGTCTTCCAGTGGATTCACTGATGAACGGGGTAACATACTGAGCGTTGGTGGAGATGCTCTGAGACGGGCTTTCCTTCCCGGGGACGCAAGAACCGACAACGGCTCACAAGTGTATGACATGCCACTCACCCTCTCTCTCATCCACGTTGCAAGACTCTTTCAGTGAACAAGGCAGGTAACACCATTTCTCCAATTTGCCGACCGCAAACACC
>Ga0209208_10002583_pt1 | contig 26029 bp, 19 predicted proteins | sample S1TSphfallax_3_FD_187694 | JGI IMG/M metagenome (GOLD analysis project Ga0209208, IMG submission 187694) | Host-associated microbial communities from peat moss isolated from Minnesota, USA - S1T2_Fd - Sphagnum fallax MG (SPAdes) (version 2) | ecosystem: Host-associated > Plants > Peat moss >...
AAATCACTCAGGGTATCGGTATCACACAGTGTAATGGGTATCCTCTTGGGTGTGTCCGTAATGGGTATCATTCAGTGTAATGGGTATCACTCATTGTCAAGGTATCCCTCAATGTCAGGGTATCACCCAGTGTAATGGGTATCCTCTTGGGTGTGTCCGTAATGGATATCATTCAGTGTAATGGGTATCACTCAGTGTCAGGGTATCCCTCAATGTCAGGGTATCACTCAGTGTCAGGGTATCCCTCAATGTCAGGGTATCACTCAGTGTAATGGGTATCCTCTTGGGTGTGTCCAAGTTTAGGGTTTAAGGTTTAGGGTTTTTGCACTAAATCGTGTGTGTCCGTCTGTCTGTCCATCCGTCCGTCCAATATCCTATTGGCTAAAAGATTGTCCAACGTGTGATTGGACGGAAGGGCGGAAGGGCGAAAAGGAGGTGAGTTCTCTCTCACTCACACACACACTCAAATCAGGAGGTGAGTTCTCACTCACTCGCACATTGAAATCGGGAGGTGAACTCACACTCACACACACATTGAAATCGGGAGGTGAGTTCTCACTCACACACACACTAAAATGAGGAGGTGAATTCTCACTCACTCACGCACTCAAATTAGGAGGTGATTTCTCACTCATTCACTCACTCAAATGAGAAGGTGAGTTCATAGTCACTCATTCACCCATGTTCATTTACATGTGTAAAAGGGTTTACTTACTCGTACCTTATGCAATTATAATGTGACTATTTGGTTGCATGTGAAATTGAATGTATATACAATGTTGTAACATTACAAAGACATTATGAAAAATCAACCTATTGAAAAAATGAAATAGGTCATAATCACAACCTAGTTGAAAGGAAGACCAAAATACATCCAAATTTGAAAAATGGTTGCAAAGGTAACCATTCATTATCATAAGCAACATTTAGTCACACATAAATTGGTTGCGAATGACATGATTTTTACTAATGAAAGTTGGGAAATTAAGGTCCCTATCCTTTTTGTTACATCCAGTTCTTCATATTTCTAAACCTATGGTTTCTGGTCTAACATAGTTTGAATATTGAATTCAATTCCATGTACACATCACACATCTCAAAACTACATATTGTATAAACATGGATATTTACACAAATTAAATTTAAGGATACATAAATGTAATTAATTAACCATCAATTAATTATAAAGTTTAATTTACCTCACCATCTTTTCCAAAAAAAAAAAAAAAAAAATTGTGTTCAATTTACTTTCCAAGGTTCTAATTTGAACAAAATGGCTAGTTCAATGGTTTGGATCCAATGTTCATTCAACCAAAAAGATGTCAATTTTAATCTTAAGTTATAATAACCCAAACTTTAATCCCTCAAATTTAACATTCCAAACCAAGAAACTTGCCAACATTATTAAATACCCATCTAATTATGTCATTAATATTTTATACATGCATTATAACTTGTGTCATATGCAATTAAGGTATACCTACTACCATTAGTAAAGTAGGGTGTAATTCACTCACCTAAATCATTATGGGACTTTAAAAGTGAAATAGATTCATTGTACTTTAATGGTTTCACTCCAATTAAAGTTATTTCATTATAGGGTCATTATGTAAACATCATAATTCAAATAATTACCTGACATAATTAATTATTATAATTAATTATGATAAAAAGGTTTATTTTTATATTTTTGTTTTAAATATTTGAAATAATTTTAGATCATGCATTATGTTATATTAAGATGCCCTAATTATATTAACTTATATTTTAAGCTATTATAAATTATTATACCTTTGGTTATGCCCTAAATTATTATAAGTTATTTTACTTAAAATATCCTACTTTATTATAAGTTTTTTTACCTTAAATTATTTAAACTTAAATTATTTAACGAATATTCGGTTATATTTTAAGTTATTTTATTTTAAATTATTATATGTTATTTCAAATTATACTTTAGGTTATTCAAGATCATTTTATTTTATGTTATTATAAATTATTTTATCCTAAGGTATAATAATTTAAAATAACATGAATAAAAATATAATAACCTAAGATTCATATAAAAAATGACATATACTAATTTAAGGTGGAATAACCTAAGGTAGAATAATCTAAAATAACCAATAATAACTTCGATAAAATAACCTAAAATAGCCAAAATGGCATATGGTAAAATAACCTAGAATAAAATAACCAATGATAACATAAGGTAAATTATTTAGAATAATCAAAACCAACTAATAATAACTTACAACCAAATAATTAAAAATAACTAACAATAACTTAAAAATAATCAACAATAACTTACAATAAAATAATTGATTATAAGTTCTATTAATTAATTTATAATAACCAACAATAGCTTATGATAAAAATAACTTATAATAGCTAGTAATTACTTATAATAAAATAATCAATAATATCGTAAAATAGCTTAGAATAACCAATATTAATATACAATAAAATAGTCAATAATAGCTTTAAATAAATAACTTAAAATAAATAATAATAACCTACAATTAAATAGTCAACAATAACATATGGTAAAATAACTTAAAATAACCAATAATAACCTATGGTTTATTTACGGTTAAGGTTTCAAAAACAGGGGAAAAAATTACAATAATTTTATGGGGCTATTGTTTGCAAATAAAATTTATTAAAAAAATTGAATAGTCAAATTTAAGATAATTCATTTGGTTGTGGTGAATTTTCACATGCATACATAATTATGCACGAATATTTTGATTTATAGCCAAAAACACAAAAATTCCCCAAAATTCCCAAAATGAGTTTCAATGGACAACCAAACATGTTTTTTGACAAGATTATTTCTTACACATGTGACATGCACTTCAAGCTGCACATTTTGAACATTTTGAAATAATTGTTTTTGTCAAATGTTTTAAAAAATGAGTCCTTTTCCTTCCAACTCTTGCCTTCAAAATTTCAAAACTTTGAAACTTTTGTATAATTTGGGTTTTTATCAAGTTCGTCTTATGAACATGTACTAGGGGATGTTTTTGTTGTACAAAAAGTTTGAAATCAATTGTATGACTTATGCATTCCTTTTAATTCCTTTAAAAAAATGCAATTTAAACAATTTATATAATTAATTTATAGGATTCAAAATGACATTTACATAGTATCCAAATTATTTTAAAATATTTTAATTAATTTAATATGACGTCATTTTATTTATTAGCATACAACAATCCACTACAACTATAATAATGTAAGCTAAACAAAAATCTAAAGTTGTCCTTTGTAATCCTTTAGATACAAATCATTCCTTTTTGGTACCCAATTATGAACACACCTAACTTATATTTAAAAAAAACAAAAGTAGTCAATGGTTAAATAACCTAAAATAACGCAAATTATTTTAGTAAAATAACTTAAAATATCTAAAAATAGCCTACGATAAAATAACCAACAATAGTATATGATAGAATAACAAAAAATAATCTATGATAAAATTACCCTATTATTCACATAATAAATGTCTCTTCACCCATATAATTTAGATTTTTTAACAGGTATTCATAATACTCATCACTATGCGACATGTGTGAAGTATTAATGCATATTCATGTAAACACTGAAGTGTCACAAGATGTTCACATTGTGTCACATGCATGAAAATAATCAAGTCTACAATACTTCCTAAACCAAAATGAAAACAAAAGTAAATTTAATACTAAATCCAAATTGTGAAACAAAAAAAATAAGAACAAGAACATAACACATGCAAAACAAAAATTCAACAAGATTTTATTACAATAACGAAACAAGAACAAAACAAGGCTACATGAGAACATACCCAAAACTAATGTTGAACATATTATAAGTAATTGGAAATCCTATTTCAATTTATACTTATTGAATTCCACTAGGAGAAAAACTAAGGTTTTCAACTATGGTTTTAATTTCATTTCAACTACATTTTGAAGTTAAAAATGTCATTTCAAACTATAGAATGTTTTTTTCAATTCAAAATGACATTTTTGATTATTTATGAAAATAGGTGACAATGTTGAATCGAATCTACAACATAATCAAAACCTACCTACACATGTTAATTTTTCAACCAACATTAAGTTGACAAGATTTTAGTTGAAAACAATGGACCATTTTAGTTAATGGAACGTTTTTGACTTATGGATGAAACTCATATCCTTTGTCCAGATCTTAAAGTTAAATTTTCAACTATTTTCTAACTTCATGAATTGTCCTACTTAGATTTATGTCTAAGCAAATAATCTAAGCAATGTTTGTTGACATGTGTCCTTACCTAAAATTATGTGTAGGCTAAGGTCTAGGTATTTAGGTCCACTTATAAATAAGTAGGTAGGGATCTACCTATTAGGCCTACATATTTATAGACCTCCCTAAACCTAGGTAGGTAGGTAGGCCTAGGTAAATAAATAGACCATAGTGTTACTTAGGCTTAAGGTAGATTAGTAGGCTTTGGATAATCCTTTTTATTCACCACATGGCCTTTAAGGTCACATCTTTCTTATTAGTTTGTCTTAAATGCCAACTTCACATTTTGAAAACACTTAATGCACCAACTTCATTATGTAGTTTACAAATTTGGACATTGTGACAAATAATTTGGGATAAAAATAATAATTGCATTATAATTGATATTTTTTAAAAATGTTTTGAAGAAAATATTAAAAACTTTATGTACTTTGAAACCCCATATCTTTTTCATTTTAGGTCCATTTTGACTAATTTGAAAAGCTATGGGCACCAATTAATGATCTACAATATCTTTTTGATTTTCAAATGCAACAAAACAATGAAAAAATAATTTAAACTAAAATTCCAAAATTGTGATATTTTGTTTCAAATGTTTTGAAAAAAACCTTCAAACCTTTTTAGTTTGAGACCCCATATCCTTTTCATTGTAAGTTTGTTTTGAATGATTTAAAAAGTTATGGGTGCACTGATTACTGATGTACAATATGTTTTTGAACTTCAAACGTAGCAAAAAAATGAAAAAATAATCTAATCCCAAAATCTAAAATTGTGATATTTTATTTAACCAAAGTTCAGTAAAACAAATAAATCCAATGTTTAACCAATTTTTTATTTAACAAAAGTTTAACCAATTTTTAATCTAACCAAGGTTTAACCAATGTTTCATCAAATTTTAGTTCAACCAAAATTTAATTAGTCATGATTTATTCAAATTTTGGTTTAACAAACATTTATCATTTAACTAAATTTGAATTTAGCTCAAGTTTATTAAAAATTTAATTAAGATTTAGTTCAAAATTTTGCCAATTTTTTGTTTATCCAAAATTTAATTAGTGTTTAATTATATTTTAATTTAACTAACATTTTGTTAATGTTTACATGTTGTCATTAATGACATTGTCAACATCATTTCCAATGGCATTACCAACATCACATTTTTAGTTTATTATTAGTTCAATTTTAATTAACCATCAGTTCAATTCAATTTTAGTTAATTATTAGTTCATTTTAATCTAGTCATGCGCCACATGGGTAAACATGGGCCACACATGGAAACAAAATTTCCATGGAAGCATCTTTGAATTAAATGCCCAAGTTGTATAAATAGAAATAAGACCTTTAATTACCTTTACTTTGTTCAACACAAAATTTTGGTATGTTTTCTTATCACATCTTTGTTATGTTCTTATTTTGTTCTTTGCAATAAAATCTTATTGGATTTTTATTTCGCACATATCGTGTTCTTATTCTTATTTTTCTTGTTTCATGATTTAGATTTGGAATTAGGCTTGCTTTTGTTATAGTCTTGGTTTATGAAATCATGTAAACTTGGATATTTTCATGTTTATTACACATATTTTAATTTAGTTAAGATTTTTCCAATTTTTAAATAAATTTTAGTTGAACTAATGTTTAATCAAAGTTACCCAAAGCTTGGCCAAGTTTTTTTTTAACAAATGTTTAACCAACATTTGACCAAAATTTTATTTAATTAATGTTTAGCCAAGGTTTGGGCACAAATGCTAGATTTAAAATTATTTTAAGATTATTTAAACTTGGCATATAAAAATTTGTGATATAATAACCTATGATAAAATATATTACAATAATTAAAAATATTAAAAAAAAATTAGGGTTAAATAACTTATGATGACAAATAATAATTTATAATAACCTAAGGTGAAATAACAAAAAAACATTAGTGTGGAATAATTAAAATAACCCAAGGTAGAATAATTTTAAATGGGTCATGGTGGAATAAATTAAAATAACATACATTAACTTTTAAATAACCTAAAATAACTTATGAATATAAAATATTACATAGGAATATATTGTAAATAACAAGGTAACATAGTAAAAAAAATTTAAATATGCTAGGAAAAAAATGTGCATAATAATATGTGATAATAAATAATTTCATTTATTTAAATATTGATTCAATGATTTAGAATTTTTTATTTATGCATGGAGGTGAAGGGAGGTGAAAGGTTCAAACCTTCACATTTACGTTTTAAATTGATGGGTTAAATGGGTTAAATTTTTGACTTAGGTTGGGTGGCTTAAATTAGTTTATGTTTTAATGTATTTAATTTAACATATGTATTTAATTAAAATTTTGAGGTGCCTAATTTAATTTACATTCTTAAATGTTTAATTTAATTTAGGTTCTTGCCATAACCTAACCATGAATTAAAAGGTAACTTAGTGAATTAAATATTATTAGTGGGTACCTGTGACGTTCGGACCCAACCCGCCCATGCCCAACCCGCCCGTGCCATGCCCGCCCATGCCCAATCCTGCTCGTGACCATGCTTGTGCCCAGTCCCATGCCTAGTCCCACCCGTGACCGTGCCCAGTCTTGCCCGTGCCCGTGCCCAGTCCGTGCCCAACCCGCCCCTTCCCAAGCCCTGTCACAGACTGACAGACCAAGTGAATTAATATATATGATTGAATTCATTTATTCATAGTTGTCAATCCTCATTCATTTAAGGTTTGGCAATTTCACCATCGTAAATTTGTTAAAGTTCATTCAAAATTTAGTAAAATATGAAGTGGGTTTGATCACATTTCCTTGTAATGTTTAGATATCACAATAGTGAAAAACATAATTTCATGTTGTTCGATAAAAATTGTAAGAAGTTTGCAATCACAAAAAAATTGGGTTATCAATCATAACAAAATGAATAATTATTAATATTAAGTCAATCACATTAATTTTGACATTAATGTTGACACATCCCAAACTTTTTAAAAGATTTAAATGTGGTTCCTAAAGTGAAACAACGAAAAAAATCAAAATCAAACATGTTTTTTAACTCGCAACACTTTAGAAGTAAGAGGGCATGTTGGAGCTTCGAAATGGATTAAAACAAATTCATAGGCAAAAGTTTCAAATGAAAATCAATTTGCACAACCAAAGGAAAAAAAACGATTAATATAAGTTGAATGCAAATGATGTGACAAATTTAGTAATGATAACTTTAAACATAAATTATACACGGTTCGTAACCTTTAGCAACAGACACCACTCCCTTGTTATAATATACTCTGTGATTCTACACGAGGGTTATAGTCAAATGACATTTTTTTGGGACTCTCAAATCTCGAATTTGGGATTTTTATTGTTTTGAAAATTTGGATGTTCATAAAACCTTGAAATCAATACTTTATAACCCTCAAAAAGATATTTTCAATGGTTTATTGCATGTTCCAATCAGAGATCATTTGACCCCTACTTTAATGAGTTTTGTGATCGAGAGTCAAATTTTTAATTTAACTTCCAACCTTTTTTTTTATCACAATTCATGCATATCAATTTTAAATGAACAATGCAAAAACACTTTAAATATTTACACTTCATGACCTTTCCAATGGTAATTTGGGGGCCCAATTTGGTGTCTGTTTATCCATTCAACTAAAATTCTAAACATTTGGGACTTTCATATGAATGCAACTCCCAATATGAGAGTGTATTTGGAGGTCATTAGGCTCCATTTCTTGAATTCTTTTCTATTTGTGAAAATATGATTGATATTCAAACACACTTGTTTGACTTCATGGATCCTTGTACTTCACATTTAATTATGAACCCAATGTTAAAGTTGTTACAAATGTAGTTTATGTTAAATTCTTTTATGGTTCTTTAAAGTTACACATGCTCAATTTAAATAAATAAATAAAATTAACCCACTAAAATTTATTCTCCTTAATTTACCTTTGTTTATCATGTCCATTATGTTTAAAAAAAATAAATAATTAACATTTTGGAACTAAACTGTTTTTGTCATATTTAATAGTTAAAACTTAAATTTTTTGATTCACCATATCCACCTATTTAACAATAAAAAGACAAATTTATAGCAAAATGTTGTTTACCATAAGTGATTACAATTCAATGTTGCAACCTTAACCTTGGAGCTAAACAAATGAAAAATGGAATTCCAAAAAGTTAAAATAAAAAAAACACCCAAACACATTCATTTTTGTGGAAAAAAAAGGTGAAAATGTAAAAAAAATCCTTTCCATATTCATTTTTAGAAATGTGCATTTTTAAGACGTCTCATAATTTTCAAAGGTTGCATGATTCAAATTTAGTTTTTTTCATTTTTTATTTTGTTAATATAAAAAATCTTTTGAAAAAGTAATATTTTAATAGGTCATATTGATAGAACAATTATATGTAATGAAAATACCACGAACAAAAAAAAAATTAAAAAAAAATTGTCAAAATGATTTAAAACCATTCTTTTGATGATTTGGGAAATCAAATTATAATCAAATTAAGATGATGTTCATCCACCAATTTTTTCATGATGTTAATTGATTAAAATTTCATGATACCTTGATAGAATTGGAAAATAAAATTAATAATTAGGTAAAAAATGCATAAAATTTCAATTCTTAACAACTATTGATGACAAAATTCTACATTTAAAAATAATCAAATCAAAAAGTAACACTTGTTCATGGTGTTGGTTAACAAATTGTTGATCCTAACATTTTTTTATTTTATTTTTTTCGATGTATAAAAGATGATTTAAAATTTATTTATTTTCCTAAACTAACATTTGATGTTTTGAAAAATGTTTCATCATTAACAAACTTCACATCTTGGAACTATCATGGGCATGAAAAATCATGAAAACATTTCTTTTGATCATACATGAAAATTGGGATGAATTATGAAAAAATGTACATTTCCAAAAAAACGTAAAAACAAAAAACAAGAACATGAAATTTGTAATACAAACATTCAACCAAAATTTAATCGTCATAACACATGAAATCTTAAATATGAAATGAAATGAATAAGACTTTGGTGCAAAAATTGAATTTTAAACTAATGTTCAACAAATTGAAAGTAATGAGGGATCCCATCACTATTTATACATTTTTGGCACTTAGTTAAGAAAAAATTCCATATGTTCATCATTAATTTTTTAAGAAAAATATTTTTGAAAATCTTTAAAAATATAAATGAATTATAAATAAAGTAAAAATGAATTAAAACTAAAACACAAATGAATTGTAAATAAAAACTTAGAATTAATTATAAAGCAATTACAATACAATTACAAGTTATTTATAAATAAATTATAAATAAATTACAAGTTTATAATAAATGAACTTCATCCAATGTGAATAAAAAATGGATAAAAGCCATGCATGATGATGATGTAAATGATGGTGATGTTGGTTGATAGTGTCCATGATAATAATTGCACATTAATGAAAATATTGAAAGGTCCATTTTTTTTTTCAATTTCAATAACATTTTAAAAACATTATTGGATAAACCTTCTAAACTGGTTTTTCTCATAAATTGAATGTTGTGAATCACAGAAAATATAATAAAAAATCTCAAAATACATAATATTCAACACAATTCATAAAACAAAAAAATGAACAACATATTCATGAAATATATAAACTTTTGAAAACAATGAAAATAAAGAACGAATAGTAAACATAAAAAAAAACATAATGTCAAAATTGAACTTGGATTCATTACCTAGTTGGAATTCTTCCAAACTCACATCTTTTTTCACCACTTGAAAAATAAAGCCCACACATCCACCAAGTCTTTAATAAAGCTCACATTTTTTAACAAATTCATAATACATTTTTAAACATATTAAAAATTTCCTCCACACAACAAAAGATTTTTTCACTAACATTTTGATATTTTGTTTCAACTTGCAAACTCCCTTGTTCATATATTTCGATTCCTTTTCATAGCATTCATGAAATAAATTTGTTATGACTATTTCATTAGTAAACATAGACAAATAATCTATCTATGAAGGAAAGTAGTTTATTTTGTTTTGTAATTATGAAATCCATCAAACCGGGATGCTTCAATTCATGTTCTTTGCAACTTTGGAAAATTTTTGACGAAGAGGGGTGCATGGGCTTGGTTCCATGATGTTTGGACTTTTGGTGCAAAAGTTTTTGAATATCGAATGATTTTCTTATTCAAAATAAAATAAAATTGTAATGGAAAATTTTGAAAGCATTGGAATGTCCCTTTGGTGTTGTTGGAAAGATCTTGATAAACAAGATTTCATGGAATTTATTTGATAAGATTTGGATTCAAAATGTGGGAAACATTGATTTAAAAATGATTTTTGTCACTAAAAATCAAATAAATTTCAAAAAATCAAGTTTTGAAAAGAAAAATCAATTGAGGAGGTGATAGCACTTGGGCCAACATCACATGCCACACTAGTCATAAACAAAAAAAACATTACAGCCACAGTCAATAGCTTTGAAATAAACATCACCAACTTCAAAATTTAGTTCAACAAAAGATGACTCATAAAAAAATCAATATCATAATGGAACAAGAGGATCATGGAAACATGAAAACAATGCAAGACATACTTTACAAAAATGCTAGGAAATTTAACATAATGTTCAACGGATTGTAAAATACACCACAAATTTTGGCCAACCATGTTAAACAAAATCACCTCACAAGAAGATGGCACAAGTGATGTTAATCAATTTTTTTTCTAGCAAAATTGCGCCATAATTTGAAAAAAAAATTAAAAAGAAAATTCTATCACAAATTCCTTGAAATTTTGAAAAAAATTGTTTTAAAAAAAGGTTTTGAACTAATTTTCCTACATTTAGAAACCTTCTTCCTACACATCACTAAATAAAAGCAAGAATACAAAAAAAAAATTACTACCTTACTTGTCTTGATGCCATTTAATGCTAACTCCTTGGAAGCCGATGGTGCTACATAAAGAAATTGAAAAAAAACATCACAATTTTAACATATAATTAATTAATGTAACAATCAAATGTCTGAATCATCATTGCAACAATCTTGCTTCAAAATAGTTTGTCAAAACATGACATGATTAATTTCACAAAAGAAATAAGGAAGGATCACAAAAAAAATGATAATAGATTTATATTCCATTGCAACTTGAAAGAGAAAATAAATTATAAACTAAATTGCACTACCATCAACACTAAAACAACGTGCAAAAAGAAAAGAAAAAGTTGCACAAAATAAACACAAAAATGTTTTAAAAATATTTAAAAACCATAAGAAAATCAAAACTGGTTATTGCAACAACACTAGAAAAAAAAATTAAAGAAAAAGAAAGAGGAAAAAGTTTTGCACAACGAAGAAAGAAAAAGTTGTAAAAACCAATGTTGCAACAATATTGGCATAAGGAGACATGCACACAACAAATTCTTGCAAATCAATAAAATTTTCAAAGCATGAAGAAAATAAAGAGGTCATTCTTGTGAATTGACAAAGTTGCTTGAAGAAAACAAGGTAGGAGAAGAACAAGTATGAAGCTTGATAGCCAACACCCACACAAGCAATAAAAATGAATGCTCGTTCAAACCAATGGAACTTGATGATGCCACAAAGAAAACAACATATGTAGAAATGGAACAAGCTTGAAGATGCTAATGGTAACAAAAACAACAAGAAAATGCTGACAAACAATTGCTTGTTGAAAACAATGGAACTTGATATTGCCACTAAAAAAACAACGACAAATGCAAAAATTGAGTGAGCTTGAAGATGCCAATGCTAGCAAAAACAACAAGAAACATGACAAAAATGCAAAGTGCAACGAGCCTCTCATAGTGAACAGTTGCCAACCCAGAAAAAAATACACAACAACAAACAAAAGCAAAGCAAGAATGATGCTACTGCATGCCACGCCGCGCAGAAAAGACAAAGTGAAACAAAAATGACGCGAACTCGAGTTCGATGATGAATGCGTTAGGGCGAAAGAAAAGAAAATTGATTTGTTTAATTTTTATTTATTTATGTGTTTAATTATTTTTTAGAACCGAAAAGATTTCCCTTCTCTTACAAAACCGGCAAATGGGAGCGCTGCAAGACGCGGCAGTTGCGTCGCGACAATCTTCTCGAGGATTTGCATTCCTTTCAACGTCCGTGCAGTTGTGAGCCGTCCGGCTTGCTGAGAAAGGTAAGAGAATGAAAAAAGGTTCTCTTTGCCCGCCACACTGTGTCGTGGTGAAAATGTCCTAATTTTTAGGAAGTTTGTGTGCCAAGGCTTTCTAGGGAATGACGACTAGAATACCGTGTTTGTGGGATTTCCTTTTGTGTTCTCTGAACTCTGGATGATGTGGTGAGAAAGTATTTGTTTGATTTGATTTGAAGGAGAAACGTTTTTTTTGGTTTCAGGAGCCAGTCATGATGGCAGGGCTCTCTTCGCAGCGGCCTTCGTGCCTGTCTGCACAAACTGCATCTCCGACTGCGCTGTTTACAAGATCTCCTCGAGTATCCTGGGCGTTGCCGTCAAGGAAAACCTCAGCGAACAGCGAAAACTGCAGCTTCTCTGTTAGCCGACGCACTCTTAGCCGAAGAAAGATCGGCAATGATAGGATTCTGTGCGCGGCAGCTGTTACTAGCCCTGTGCGCACTTTCTCTATTCCCCAGGTAGTATCTTGGCACCTATCTCCGGCATTCGTCTAAATTGCGTAATCCTTTGCTGCATTGCGGTTGATTACGACTCCAACATTCCTGTGAAAAGTAGAGAGCAGATATGGTTCAAATGGTGCTCATCAGCCTTGCTAGTAAAGGAGACAGGGAATTGATGCCATCAAGCAATCATCTATGTTCCTACACTCACAAAACCCTCGTAATAGATGTGGCATGCCATGTAGGGTATATTGGGATTCCATTCTTGTCAACAACTGATGGCTGCCTTCAACTTGAGTGAGTGTAGCTCAATCATCTGATTGTAAACCAGGGTTTTGCAGGTGATGGAGGAGCTTATTCGTGGGACAGATTTAAGCCAGGAACAGACAGAGGAGTTGATGGAGGAGCTCCTAAAAGATCCCAACCCTTCTGTCATTGCTGCATTCCTTGTGCTGCTGCGGGTCAAGGGCGAGACAATCAATGAGGTTTATGACCTTCTCCAATGTGCCTGTGACTGATTAGAGGAATTTGTACTTGTTTTGGTGTTTTCCACTTCTAGGGTTTTGTTGGTTGATTTGTTGAAGATCTTCTTTAGTACTATTTGTGGATCATTGTCTGGAGTAGAATGTAGTGGCCAGAAAGTGATGAACCTTGAATATTGGGGAGAGTAAATCTCTCTCTCTCTTTCTCTTTCTCTTTGAACATCTTGTCACATTGTGTATGTTTGTTGTCCAACTTGCTTCTTAAACAGGTCTAGCAAATGTGTGTGGTGAGTTAATCGTGTTTTCATGGCACTCTTGACTCATGAATAACTAGACTGCTTGATCTGCTGGTGTAGCATGGTTATGACCATACCCTAATTCTTTGTCTTGCCACTCACAATGTCCAGTTTGCAATTTCATGTCTCCTATCTATGTTCTTTACAGTTTGCTGGAGGCAACCTCATAAAACAAAGATAACTTTTGCATTTTTAATTGTGGATGCTCATTGTTCTATGGGCCTCTCTATGTGACATTGTCCACATGGCTGTCTTCCTGTTACTTCTAGATTTTGACACAGGAACTGAGTACATGGATTGGCATTTGACATTGGACTGCACTGCTCTTGGGAACTGACAAAGGCAGCAGGGAAGTTTGTCATTAGTAGAACATATTGTGCTTGATGGTGACTGAACATGTGAGGGGACTGTTGCTATTGTTCATATTGCATTTTTGTTCTATTCTGCTCTATTTAATTTTTCTTTCTGTCTCTTCCTCCTGCAGTTTGCTGCTTGGATATCTTTTGATTTGGTCTGGAAATTTCAATAATAGCAGGTCATCTTGCATTCTCTTCAGGTTAATTCAAATTCGAAGTATAGACAATTCTGATGTAGTGTTTTGGAGGGAGTGTGCAGATAACAGGCCTGGCCAGTGTGATGTTGAGGAAGGCAGTGCCAGTGCATACAGTTGAGGGTGCTCTTGATATAGTAGGGACTGGTGGTGATGGTGCCAACACTGTCAATATCTCCACTGGGGCCTGCATTCTTGCAGCTGCTTGTGGTGCATCTGTTGCCAAGGTGAAAAAAGTTTTTATCCAGGAAAAGGACTGGTTTATAAGTGCAAGATTACACAGTAATGCTCTATTTGCTTACAGACTTTTGGTAATCATTCATATCTGGACATTAAATATCCATGATAACAATGCATTCACAGAATATCCTGATGTGGGGCTTGTGCACCATTAGCATGGATCTCGGTCAAGCTCTTCAGCATGTGGGAGCGCTGATGTGCTAGAGACTCTTGGTGTGGCAATTGATCTTGGACCTGAGGTACTTCATGGACCCTGAAAGAACCAACTGTGTGAAAATGGAAGATTGGATGCTTTCCACACATGAAGTCAGAATGCAAACACAGGGTCTCTTTCACAGAGCTGATTCATTGATATAGATGCCTTGTGACTCTTTCTCTGCAGGATGTTGCAACATGTGTGAAAGATGTAGGAGTGGGGTTCATGCTAGCCCCCAGGTACCATCCAGCAATGAAATTGGTTGCGCCAGTAAGGAAGTCCTTGAAAGTCAAGACAGCGTTCAACATTCTGGGGCCCATGCTCAACCCAGCTCGTGCACCACATTCAATTGTTGGTGTCTATCATGAGAATTTAGTAAGGAAATTGCAATTTTGTGTGACAATTGTCTTTGGAATCTTTCTACTCTGATACAGCTTGGGAAAGTCACTTATTGAACTACTGAAGATAGATAACATGATTGGATGCAGGTGGAGAAAATGGCAAATGCCCTTCAGCACTTCGGCACAAAACGGACACTGGTGGTGCATTGCCAGGGTTTGGATGAAATGAGCCCACTTGGTACCCTCACTGTACCCCCTCTAATTTGTCTACAATGGGAGTACATTTATCTGACAAATTACCATGTGTCAGTGTCAGATGTACAACCGGTGTCTGTTTATTGAGCTTGTAGCTTACTCCTTGGAAGGTGGTAATGTATTATGCAGTTTTCTTCTTTTTGTCAGTGACTTTATTTTGACCCTGAAGTTTGGTTTGTGAGTGAATAGGTGGTGGTCGGATTCTGGAAGTTACGCCTGAGAAAATTCAGCGTTTTGATTATGATCCTTGTATTTCCCATCAGCATTTCCTTCTTGGACCCTGAATCTGGAGTAGGTTTGTGTATGTACATCTGTGTTTTGCATTCCAGCTCAAATCCTGTGAACCAGTCCTTTCTTGTGAGAGTGATTTGATTGTTGTGGACTGTGGTAGCAGTGGACTTTGGCATTGCAAGGTGCACAGTGGAGGATCTCAGAGGAGGGGACCCTGACTTCAATGCTAAGGTTTTGCGAGATGTATTCTCTGGTCAACAGTGTCCCATAGCTGATTCGCTGGTAAATGAATTCTTGTCAATCTTTCTTCTCTTTCTTTCTGTTTCTTCTGCAGAGTTCTTCCACTTAGGAATTAGGGCTCACAGATGTGTGTATCTTCAATTGCATTCCAGATACTGAACGCTGGAGCAGGCCTTATGGCATGTGGTGCTGTTGAAGATTTGGGGGCTGGTGTAGCTCTAGCACGTGAGGTGCACAGGTCAGGAAAAGCCAATGTGGTGCTGGATGCGTGGATTGATCTTTCTCAGGTCAGTCTTCTGATTTGATACAGAACTCAGTATATATGGATATGGCTTTTGAGCATAGAGGAAGCTTAGACATTCAATGCTCTTTGTCATGTACCCAATGAGTTTTGGAGAGTGAGAAGAGCTCACAATAAGCAAGCTTGCCACAGAAGTTGTGCTTTACAAAACATTCTGAGAAGCTAAGCCATGAAACTATGCCTCTTGTAGCTAGTGTCCCTTTGGCATCTGCAGTCTATGAGGAAACCTTCAGCTTTGTGGTTGGTTTTGCTGGGCTCTTACAGAAACTCAAAGCAGAGGAGAGAGAAGATTGAGGGAGCCAATCTTTTCATATTTGTGACTCTCCAGAGTTGCAGCTGGAGATGCTTGGTGGTTTTTAGCAGAGAAGGAAGGAACCTCCAAGATTGGAGCGGATGCTACAGAGCAATTCCTGCTACATCATCTTGGTGGACAGTATGAAGGCAAGAGAAGTGTGTGCCTTTGATGAGTATTGGGAGTGCCTTTCACTACAGCAAGGTATTTTTTAAGACAGCCTGTTGCTGTACAAGTGAGGGTTAAGAGACACATGCAGGTTGGATTCTATTTTCTGACTTATTTTGAGTTCGATTCAAAAAAAGGTATGGATTTACACAGGGAGATGTTACAAGTCAACATATCTTAAAAGATGAACTTTTGCAATTTAGAATTAATTTGTAAGTGTATAGTTTCATTGTCAGCAGTGTACCTCCAATCCAATGTGTTTCTTAAGACACATTATTCTTTCCTAATCGCAAGTGTGTTCTACTGGTGCATTCAGATCTTCTCTTTCTGGATTCACACTTGTTTGGAAATTGACAATTTTTTCAGAGTTCTCCCCATGGTCCTGACCAGTTGTGTAATAAGCTTTTCTGATGCCCAATGAAATTCAGGCCTATATCTCTCTTTCCTTCCTCTTTGAAAACTAGTGATTACAAATTGGTGAGTTTCTGAGCATCTCCCCTTCCTAAAAACCATTCTAATTGTGCTTCCCTCATTTTCATCATGAGAAAGTCTGGTTTCTATGCAGAAAGACTAAAGCTTTGGCTGAATCCCAGTCCTGGAAAGGAAACTGGCACAACTGCTCTGCATTGAGGGAAAAGCTTCAATGGGTGACAATGTGAGAGTGCACTATTAGATTGTTAGCATTAACAAACTGGACTTGTAATTTAGATCTACTAATTGCCTTCTCAGAGTACAAAACTAGTCTCTAATTCCACTGACATGCAATCTCATGAAAATCACAGTTTTTCTCATGCATCAGAGTGAAGATCAAAACCAAAACAAGTGCAGAGTGATGAAGTCACACCCGCATACGAAACAGCTAAACTTGAGTGCTCCATATCTCTCAACCACTTGAGATGCAAACTCCCATCGAAGAGAAGTGCATGTGATGAATTTAGGTATCTACAATTGCTTTTGCTACCATGAGTTCTTGTGTTATACAGAAGAGTGGGAATGTGCAGCCAAATATATGTCTTTCCACAGTTTTCCATTGTTGTATATTTGCAACAGTAGTTACACTGACTCTCAAGTTTGAGAGTCCTTTTCAATTTGGGTCTAGTCTCAAACCTTTTTCCATGCTTCACATCAATCCTTCATGACCTCCTTGTCTTGGAAAAAAAAAATCTCTTAAGGAATTTCAGTCTGCTTTGAATTCCTTCGAAACAGGGCTTTGCATCTGTGAGATGGCTAGAGTGAAGAAAGAAGCAATCTACTTGGTTCAAAACTTAATCCTTTGTGCCCATGAATGAATCAGTCTCAAGATATGCTCTTAAGTAGAAAAGTCCTGTTCAGTATGTGTCAGAGTATGGACAAATCCCCATTCCTCAAGAAGACTGGCTTACTGTTGTGACCTGGAGCTCAGAGAAACATCTAATTCTGAATTTGAGCTTGGTCATTGAAGATATCAAATTTCCAAACAAACAAAGAACCTAAGTTATTGTCATCCAGTCTTTATCACCTCCATGGGGAAGACAAGTGAGCTCTTGCCACCCCTGCTTTTAGTCCACTGGATATGAACTTGACAAGAGAATTCAGCTGCGTCCACTTGGGGTTTGCTCGGTAGCACAGATGAGCAAAACATCTCCAGCCAACTAATTTTGTGAGTGAGGTTCAAGTTCCCTGTTCCCTCCAACTGTGGAACTTAACCAAGCACATTCAGGTTGTCCTACCATCTTCTTGTATGCTGTGTTCACCCATTCTAACCGTGTGTCTCGAATCAGCGATCACAGTTGGCAAAGGCAGCTTCTCAAACTGCTCTTGGAAAGACTCTACTGTTCCCACCATGGGAGATGCAAGGTGATTGATCGACCTTGGTTACACATGCCAGAGAAAGTGGATCCTACAGCTCGAATAGGTTTGCGGAGCAATAACCATGTGTGATGATGACGACAGGCCTAAACGAGAGGTCCCCTTCATGGACAACACTCTCATTCGGAATCGTGGATGCATCAAATGACGCTGTTCTCGAATCATGAAAGCACTGTCCATGTGATTGAGCTGCTTGGAACAATTTCCATTCTCCCAACCCTTTGGTACCAACAGCAAAACATGGACCGCCACCTTCTTGGAAGATGAATTTCTTTAAGAAACCCCATAGCACTGCCTTTTACACTTGGGAGCATGGTCCGGAGGCTGAAACACGAGGACCGCAAGTTGAAGTGGAATCCCGAGTGATCAATACGTGGACCTGCAAACGCAACCACCCACCGAAAGAGAACTATCGACAATAGAGCATTTTATAAGCATCCACACTTGAGAGGAAGAAGCTCAAAAATCAAAAAATCCCTTCTCCTTCAACAAAACCCTAGTTATCCTCCAACAAAACCCTTGTCCTTCTTTCTACAGTGATAAGAGCTGACTGATGCCAGAACTCACCTGCATCTTGCCATTTGTTTTCTCAGTAGCTCCTCTTCGGAATGCGGAATTGGATCAGAGGATCCTGTTTAGATCATCGGTGAGCCTCATGGCATCAGATGAAGTTGCAGACACTTGAGTCCGGAATCCACTACTTGTCCGATTTCTAAGCATCACCCCATTGTTGCCCGTCGTTTTAAGTGGCGAGATTGCGCCAAAAAGCGAAATTAAGAAACTAAAAATCCGAAAAAGAAGCAATTTTGGAGGTTTCTTTTGTCGGCAGAAGTGAAAAAAAAAGTATCAATCGCCAGATTCGAATACTTGGTTTTCGTTGTGTAGCCAAAAATACAGAATGATGATTAAAGATTCTTTTATTAATTTCTGGTTCATAGCCAGATTTGGCTACATTTTCGTAAGGACTATCACCACTTTGGCTTTTAAAAAATTCATTAAAAAAACACTGCATGTAATTAGCTTTTCAATTCACCTAAACTTGGCCACGTGTAAGCCTAAAAGCGCAACCGATCAACGACAGCCAATACGGAGGCGTTTTCTGGTCGAGGAGTGGAAATCTAGTCAGCTTGGACCGTCATTGGTCAGTCCATGGGTCGCCCAAGCCACCCTATCCGTAGACAAATCCAGGTCCCGAGGTGTGGATAAGTTACCTCCAACAGCCAGAATTTCGGGACGTCAATTCATTTCAGGACCTACTAGCTACGTTACTTACGTGCCACCTACGAAGCTGAATTCGTAGTCATTAACAAATTTTCCACACAAAGTGAGCTGAATCCACTGCAGGAAAACATGAAGAGCAAGATTTTGCGATGAGTCAATAGATCTGGACATGAAGTGCACACCATGGGGAAGGCCCACTTGGCAAAAACCTCAGCAAACAGAGGAACAACTTCTAAAAGTTTGGACCAACCACTCACATTCATGCACAAGAGTCAATAATATATCAGTGTTCTAGACTCTAGTTAGATAATAAACCTGTTCCATCATGCCACAAATGGTGTTAGCATTAGTTTTAGTTGGTGAGAACTATGCCAAGATGTGCCCAATAGTTTGGTCAATTTCTGTAACGCCCCAGAATAACAATCTAAAAGTGCCATACAAAAACATTTTCCTCATTTCGTCTCTCATAGTTTTGCTAAAGAGGTGCAACCCAGCCCCTTCAAAACCATTGTAAAATTACACTTCCACAAACCTGTGTTCTTGGTATCAGAATATTGGGACGGGTGGGAAAAAAAGGGGTAGCCTGAGCACCACATGAATTGCAGCACTCTAATGAAGTTCACTCGTCTCCTTCTGCCTTGCCTGCCCCCTTTGTCTCACTTAAAATGGAAACTGAGTAAGTTTGAACCTCAATTTTCTCTCAAAATCAAAAATCTCTGGCCTAAAGATTTGTGCGCTAGAGATCACAGCTAGCAAGGACTTTCCCAGAACATGAGGTACACAAAAGAACATCTAAGAGTCAGTGCATCAAACAACCTAATGCAGTGGTGATACTGACCCATTACTCTGTGTGTTACTCCCAACTTGTTTCTGCAAGTTGCGAAGTTCCCGTCGCAGTTGCAACACCTCAGCAGAGACATCAGTTGCCTTCAGGTCTTGACGAAGCTTCTTCACCTCCTGTTCGAGCAAATTCACTCGATTTTCTTGTTCCTTCAGTGTTAAAACCATTGACCCGATGTCAACTGCTTCTGCCCTTTGTGCAATTGACAATGCCTGCATCCAAAGCAGAGACCCTGTTACCTCACACAATAGCATAGAATAAACCTGCACCAAGGCCAGAGTCTTGAGAGGTGGAAGTCATATTTTACATGCCTTCTCATCCAGAAGGGCATATTTTCCCAGCTTCTGATAGACATTGCTCATTGACCAGTGGAGAATTTAATGCAGTCCACTGCTAAACAACAACAGTGTAACCTCCAGTAAAATATATATATATAACCCAGATCCTAGAGTGTGAAGTGTGCAATGTTGTGCACAAACCAATTGAATCTGTCTTCCAACAACACCATGGGGTTTGAGTTCACTGAGATTTATTGACCACAAAGTTCCAAAATTAAGGAATGAAATCAGTAACACATTTTAAGTATACTGAAGGGATGCTGGTGTGCCAAAAAAATGGTGGACAACCCTAAAATATAATCACTCAAATTTTCCAAGCTCCACAAGCCACAAGTAGGATCCAAATCAAAAACGGTCAACCAATCCCTGAGATCTTGCTTATGGAGCCCAGTCATAAGAAACCTAGGAGTGATCATAGAGCTATTTTCAGGATGTACAATAATCAAGTGGAAACCTTTCTTTGCTGGAACATGAACTGGAGAGGCAAATAAAGACAAAAAGATGGGCAGTTATTCTACTAACACCACAACTATGTCTAAATAACCATTGCATAGAATATGTTGCACCTTCTCAAGGAGCAAAATACGTTGTCCTTGGCCTCCAACTGCAACTTCATGTTTCTGCACAGATTGGAGAACCTGTAACAGATGATGGCCCAGGAACTCCACACAATGTTGCTCCAAAACACCCTACACCAGACATCAAGCCCCATCAAGCCACAGGCTCCCTTGTTGTCCAACATTGACCATTTCCATTGTCTCAATTGCAGCAGTAGTGTCAGAAAACAAGGGGCACACTGATCAAAGAGACCTTCCAACTATTAGGCATGCCACGCTAAGAGAGTACCAGCTAGAAGAATGTTGAAAGGCTGGGACACCAACTCACAACTGAAGAACTCCTGAACAGTTCCCTACTATTTCCTCCCTGGATTGTCATCTTCAGAAGTGAAGGAAACAATGTGTGAAGAACTCACCTGTGGCATTGTTTGCTGGCACCCAACAGGCTGGAATGGGCAACTCAACAACTTCATGGGGCATAGTATAAGAGAATGCTTCTCCATCTCACCCCGTGCTACCATAGCCTCACAGTTCAGTTTACAAGGAAGCAGCTTGAAGAGGCAGGAACCATCATGTGCATCTGCATGTAGTGCTGAATAGACATTACCGCAACCATTGTTGACACATGTTAATGGTCTCAGCATGCAGCATGCCTTGTGCTCAGCTAATTCTTCACTGGTCCCAAATCTCATCTTGCAGTGGTAAGTTTTGCTGCGGTCTACACGTTTCAATAATGCCTTGGCCAAAACCTAACAACCAGTGCCACAAGGGTTGAACAGGTAAAAAGATTAAAAAATCTCCCTCCTGAACCACATGCTACCTACTAGCAATCTGACCCCGGGACTATTCAGATTCACCACAAAGTAAGGTCTTCCTTTCAACTGAATATATTGAATGACAGCACTCATCAGATGCACATCACAGATCTCTTACATGACTCTTTGTCTTGTCAAATGTCAAACTGACATGGTTCCAGAAAGTGAAAGATGGTCACCTCTCGCCGCCCAACCATCCAGACCCCAGTACGGTCCAGCTCCTGGACAAAGTCCTCAATTTTGTCCTCCCTTTTATCACTGTGGATGATTTTACTTGAGACCCGACTGTACAGGTTCTTCTTTGATCGGATAAAACCCTCAAATATGTCATCTGCAACCTTTGAGGGTGGAGCAGCCTGCTACAAATGCAAGAACATTCAGGGCACATGGTAGTTTTGATATGGGAGTTTTGATATGCATCTTGTTACCAAAAACCACATCTGCATCAACAAATCTGGGATTGCAAACAAGCAGGGCATATCACATTATTCACCCATGACAGTGGAATTTTGATAAGATTCCAAAAAGTTTCAGGATAGAGTTCTCATCAACCAGATATCCATCTGCCAAGATAGAAAGCCCCAATTTGAATCAAAGTAGTGCAAAATCAGATGAAAACACCAACTTTGAAAGTGTATCAGTAATAGCTCAACCACATGTCCAGCAGTGCTTCAATCACTTCATGTGTCATAATACAAATCTTAACACTCAGCCTCTCAAAAGAAGCTCTCACCTGATGCATTCCCTGAGAGCTCACTACACCACTGCCACTGGCATAAGACTCGCTCTGGGAGTGCAAGTATTCTAGCATCTCCTTCTTGATATCCAGGACAACCGCAGCTGGCTGGCTGAAGGGATCACCAGCAGTCTTCTCCACACAGGCTGTACCAAGTGTGACAAGCAGTGCCTGTGTAATCGCCTCCACTTGCTCTACGTCATAATACCCACATTCTAGTAGCACAGGTGCTGCGACCTGTCTTTCCTCAACTGCAGGTACCCCATGTATCATCTCTGTCAGCAATCCTCATGTTCTTTCAGGATTGAAAAAACTGCAGCATCTCCTTTCCCAAAGAATGTACAAGTCAAGCAAGGTGAGAGATAAGCATCCATTTCAAACCTAAGGCATACCAGTTCGGCTGACAGTATCCAAAACCAGACTAAGGGTCTCTTTCCATTAGGCTGTTGTGATCACAGTTATACACAGTGTGCTGTGATAACAGCAGCCTAATGGGAAGACACTGAGTAGGGTCTTGCTTCTTGCTGGAGGGACAGTCACTTTCCATTGGAGAGCTGCCAGGGCATTGAAAATATGTAATTAATCATGTTAGGCACTCTGGGAACACATGTTCTTGTGAAAAAAAGGACAGATGCCACTATATGGTGACTCACAGTTTGACTCACAGACCTGACAGCTCCTGCAATTGGTCAATGCTTGACCGGTAGTGAGATGGCTGTGAGCACAGCTAGTTGAAAAAACATAATGGAAAGCTACAAAATCTGTGATCACAACAGCCTAATGGAAAGATGTCCTAAGAACCATGTTGGCTTCCAGAAAAGTCAAATGCCCATGAAGTAGGCCTCAGGTTTCCACTTGGCATTTTCCAGTGTCTTCTGTCCCCCAAGGGCAATGGAAAAATTTCTAACATCTGCCTACAAAACTAGGAATCCTTTGACCACTGACATCGATTGCTCTGTTTATGATCAACAGCATCGATGGCACAAAGATGGAAAATTCAGGTCTGGATTTTGCTGTATGTGAATTGCAAAACGAGAGGTGGCAGTCTCCAGCATAATTGGAGGAGAGTTTAGCCAAGACAAAACGACCTTCTACACGAAACGCATCAATGAAGTCATCAAACGGCCAAGAAAACTCTGTGCACTGTAACGGTGTGCCCGGGTTTTCCGTGCTGTAACGGTGACCCTTGTGTTTTATGGCCAGAAAAAAAATACAAAATACAAAATCCAGAGTTGCAAAAACATACAGAAAACTCGGAATACAAGAACTAGAGCGAAAACTGACCGCCTCCGCCGCTTCCATCCGGCGCAACAGAGGCAATGGGGCCGGGCCCAGCCCCTCGCAACGATCCAAAAGACAGCATTAAACTTCAAATAAAATCCGCGTCACTTCTTCTTCTTCGTGCTGCTCTCATCTCCTTCCCTGGCCAGTCCCCGACTTCATCTTGATTCAATAAATCTTGTGCTTGCCGTGTACACTACCCGATCACGCTACTAATAATATCACAAACATGCGCACATCTCCAAGGGCAGTAGTCGTCCCATTGTAGTCGAGCTTCAAGTCCTGTACGACAAGCAGTCATGCTGCGGTGCGCGTGCTTAAAAATAGCGGGAAAATATAATAAGAGGTAAAATCAAAGTCCTGTTTCACGAAGCTACTTCAAAGTCTTCTGAAAGAAAGGTGTCAAGAAAGCAGCGAAAACTGCAGGAAGAAAAAAGTTTCAGTGTCTCGACTTCGAGCTCTTTCGCTACCACATCGAAGAGGAGAGGAAACCGGATGTTGATCAGGAATCACTTACCACTTACCGTCGTATCTCCTGCGCATCAGACTTTTATAACTGCAATCACTTTCTCGTGTCAACGGTTTCTATTCTCGAACCTCCTCTCTCAACTACGGAAAAGGATATTAGAAGTAGCCGCCACTGTTTTTTCCTCTTCCTCGCCACCCCGGACGCCGCCGTAAATCTTGGCCACCCCGTATCAACGGCTTCAGTTTCTGCGAACAAAAGGCTCTTCTATTGTATTCTATTTGAGGCCCAGGAATAAAACAAGCGCACATCCTCCGGCGGCTGAACAGCAGGAGCGCATGTTTTTCTTTTTGAGGATCGTGAGCGGGATTTCGAAAACGCTGCGAGCGACGTGAGTCGAGGCGGCCGTGAGAATCACGGCGACACCAAGGCGGTGAAGAAGACGAACACGAAGGGAGGAAATCCGGCAGCAGTAACGCGAACGAAAACGACGACGAAAAGCGACGAACAGATACGGTTCCGGAAACTCCGGTAGCACGAAGGCGAACGAAGACGGACGTACGGAAACGAACCCGTAACCACTGTGCACGAAAGGGGACGGACGGACGCCCCGAAACGAATCCGGAACCACTGTCAAGAAAGAGGACGGACGGACGGACGGACGGACGGACACAAGAAAACGAAGCCGAAACCACTCTGCACGGAAGCGGACCAATGGACGGACGCACGAACGAACTCGACTCAGTTGGATAGTTACCAGCGCAACCATTTAAATGTATTTTTTTCTATAGACACCTGAATTTAACGGTATTCTAGTCCTTAAATAAATAAGAACTTTGAATTGTAATTTACACATACTAGTGGGTACCCGTTAATTGTTTCAACTAATTAATAACTTTGATATTGTATGATGCAGATTAGCCAAATTTGAGAGGTGATTTTTGTCAAGGGTTGAAAGAAGCATTATATCACCTCTAAGCCTTTCTGCTTGGCAGTTAGGGAATTTCTCTGTTCCTTTCTAAAGGAGTCCATCTGTAGTTTTTTCTAGACAAATTGCATCTTCAATTCCCTGTATAGTAGTTGCTGAGATGGTAGATCAATTGACTTCAAAATGTCTATGATAATAATGAATATGAACAGGAGGGTGACACACTGTTCTCTCTGCTGGGATGTCAATGAGCATTGTAGTTATCTCTTGTCAAACATGGCCTCACCAAGCATATGGAGCTTCTGAACACTTTATCCTATTTCAATCAGTTGGTAGGGGAAAAGATGGCAGGTGGTGGATTGTTGCCCCTGTTATATTTTGTATTGAAAAGTTCAGCACCTTTATGTGGCTACTCCTCTGCATTCTGTTTCTTTGAGAAGGTGGTCTTATTGTGGTCCATTGGAACAAAGGATGGTTGAACTTTGTTGGG
>Ga0209208_10002584_pt1 | contig 26026 bp, 18 predicted proteins | sample S1TSphfallax_3_FD_187694 | JGI IMG/M metagenome (GOLD analysis project Ga0209208, IMG submission 187694) | Host-associated microbial communities from peat moss isolated from Minnesota, USA - S1T2_Fd - Sphagnum fallax MG (SPAdes) (version 2) | ecosystem: Host-associated > Plants > Peat moss >...
TCAAGAAGAGGTCGATTCTCGACTTTTAGTGGTCCCGGCCCTTCTTTTGCCCATAACTTGGGCGACAGATGTCCAAATGGCCAATGCGAGGCCATTTTCGATATCTACGCTTCAAGACCTTTCCAATGACACCAAGAACACCCCCAATGCGAGGTGTTTCGGGCCTTGCTGTCGAGCTCTGAACATTCGGGAGTCCCGGAAGACTCCAAATCCTCACTTTTTCCAAGTGTTGGGCTTCACCCCCACACTTGGCCAAAGTAGGGTTGCGACAACGGGGCTTACATCCAAATGGCTTTTCTCTCCCGGGACTCCCGCGTGGGAGTCCCGAAATCGCGCTAGCCGAGACTCCCGCAACTTTGGAGCCCCATAACTTTGTGAACAGACCTCGGATCGAGGTGCGGTCTAAAGCAAAGTTGTAGCTCTCATCAAGACCTTTCCAACGGTATGTCGCACGTTGTCTCAAGCTAAGTAAATCGGGTCAATTCCCGAAAATTGACAATTTGACTCCCGGCCTTTCTTTTGGCCATAACTTGTGTTTTATATGTCCAAATGAACAATGCGAGCCCATTTTAGACATCTACGTTCCAAGATATTTTCAATGATATAAAGAACGCCATAAATTATTGAGTTTTGACCCTTCAAATCACTCTCTAAAATTCTAGGAGTCCACTGGGACTCCATCTCCCAAAGTGGGAGTTGCCTTGGGAGTGTGAGGGTTTATTCCCTCACACTTTCCTACACTCCCAGGAGCATGTGATGTGACTCTCGGGCTTCCTCTTGGCCCGCAACCTTGCAACCCCTTTGCCTTGGTCGCAAGCCCAAGGCTAGGGTTACGACAATGCATAAACCCTTCAAGCCTTGTTAATTGCTACAAGTCATAGTTTGCATTGTAGCATTTGAAGCATACAACCTTTGTAATCTTATAGTTAGTTGATACAATTGTTCCATTTCATGAACCTTGAATGTTTCATTTCTTACTTGATTTCAAGTTGTTTCCAATAAAACTTTTGGTTTCTATATATCCCAGCAAAAAGAAATCACATCTATAATCTAGAAATTGAATACCATATGTCAGATTTTGGGCTAGTTGAAATTAAAGTATAAACATATATGAACACTATAAACTTAAGATATAAAACATTTCACTTCTTTCTCACCTTTGTCTCCAAATTTTGGTTTGTAAATGTCGTTACGCCTTGCAAAACACCAATTAATTTGTTCAAAGAAATGAACATAGAAAACTTGAAGAAGAATTTTCTTTGAGAGGAAAAAAAAAAATCCCACATCTCTATGCATTTTCTTGAGTAATATGGACATCAATTGAGTGCCAAATAATAAAACAAAATTCGGCATTGCTTAGAGGATCTTGGGAGGGACCTTAACCATCATTAGGAACTTCTCAAGAATCTAATTTGGAAGGGACTTCAGCCACCATTGCAAGCAGCTCTCCTGAACTACCTTGGGAGGCAACCTAGTTGCCATTGCTAGAGCTCTTGGGAGCCAACCTGCTTGGCCACCCAAGCACCATCGTTGGGTGCTCCTTAGGAGCCCACCCCGGGAGGAAGTGTCTATGCCATCATTGAAAGGCTAACCCTAGGAGGTCAACCCCAAGACAAGTTGGCTCCAAAACCATCATCGGAGCGACCTTGAAACCCTAGGTGCCATCATGGACCCCTAGGAGCAAGAGCTCTCGAAATTGGAGCTCTTAGGAGCCCATTTCTCATGAGCTCTTTGGATTTATTTTGCCAAATTACCTTCAATGTCAAAGGTAGCCATGGAAAGACTTCAAGATTTTTTTGAAGGTTTTTGCCATGGTGCATTTGATGCCAAAGGTAGTTCAACTTTTTTTTGGTTTTTTCTATAGGTTTTTTACCTAGAATTCAACACATAAATGTAAAGCAAGAAATTCAAGGAGGAGATAGAAGGTTACCTCTTGGATTGTGTTTGTTTGCATTGGGAAAACCTCAACTTGAAAATGAGAAAAAAAAACATGTTATACACATGAAACCTGAAGAAATACTTTTTCCAAAAAGTGAACCCTAAATACTTGAGTCCTTATTAATTGATTAACAACCTAAAATTTTAATTACTTCCTTTTTTCTTCTTGGTGTTGGAGCATGAAGTTCATCCTCCTAGTTTGCGCCATTTTTCTTCTTCTCTTGTGATATTTAGAGTTTGTCCAGAAAAAATATTATTGCCTCCTCTATGCTCTTGGCTTGAACATTGTGTAATTGTTGTTCTCACATTTGTGTAATCAAGTTTGTTAGGTATCAAAAACATTTCTACCAATTTGAATTTATATTACTTCCTTTTACCTTAAAAATTATCGTTGTGTTTAAAATTATTATTATCGTTGTAAATGAAAGGCGTAAAAATTTAATATAGTTAGTATTTCATTCCCCATGAAAATCTTTATTATTTATTGTTTAACTATTTTGAGATTCCAAGGAAATGTGCAATAAATATGTTGATGATTTTTCCTTTATTCCTTAAAGAGTATGTTAAACAATAAGTATGCCAATGGACGCACCTTTTACCCATCCTTCTATATTATCTCAATATTATTTTCCATCCATTTTATTAAAGTTTGGCAAAATTTTAAATTATAGCCTAAATGTGCTAACTCACCTGTCACATTAAAATATTGAATATTTTGGAAATTTTGGCATGAGAAAGGAGGAACTACTTGTGACTTTATCATGGTTTGTGATCATGTGGGTGTGGGGGACAGTACTTGAACTCCAAACAAGGAATAAAAAAAAAACCTTGGTTGGTAGGGTTTTTTTTTTTTCTGGTTAAATTTTGCCCAAAAGAAAAAAATTAAAATAAAAAACTCAAAAATTAAATTATTTTTGAGGTTTTCAAATGCCAAAATGAGAGATGGTTCATTCTAAATCCCCAAATTTTTTTAGTAAATTTTTATTTTATAGCCAAAAACACATAAAGATGAATAAAAAATTGCACTTCATGAAAATTTTGAAGTCAGTGTAATATTTAAGTATGTGATTTATTTCATGGATTTGTAATACCATTGCAATTTGCTCCCACAGAATGTAATTACATAATCCACACATGATAGTACCTATCAAATCTTGTTCTCAAATTTGTATATTTCATTTACCTCCAAAAAACTGAAGTTCATGTTATCTTTGTCACATTCACCACAATATTTATTCCAAATGTCATGTATGAAAAATACCTCTATCATTTACATACATGCCTAAAATTATTAATCTTTAATAAAAATGTAATTGTGTTAGGATGGTTTGTATCACTTCCCCATATCAAACAATGTCCAAATTTTTTTTGTGCATATGATTTCAGATATGTTTCTTATAAATTTTGAAGCATATGTCATCTTTAACAACATGATTTTTTTCCACGTGTAGATTCTTGGATGTGGTGATCCCAATGAAGTGTAATGAAGGTAAAATTAGTTAATCTAAACATCATACTTATTATAAATCTTTTTCTCAAATTTATATCATTCATTGCCTACAAGAAATTGAAGTGGCTATTTATCCAAACTAGAACAATATTTATTCCAAATAATCATCTATGAAAAAAGACATTTATCTTTTGCATACGTGCCTTTGATTTCTTATAAGAACCATGAAATATTACTATCAAATTTTTATCATTCATCTTCCTAGAAAAATGTGAAATGCCTATTCTACTTTTCACCAGCACAACAAAATACATTTATCTTCTACATTAGTGCATGACACCACTAATGCTTCACTTCCTTAAATTTCATGGTGTATGTACATGGCATTTTTATGAATTTCCAATTTCAATTTGTCATTCATAAGATAATGTTAAGTGTGTTTTCACAAACATCTTTATTTGAAATTTCTTTGTTACCCATTTCTATTAAACATTTTGTAGGACATTCCTTTCAAAGTTATGTTCTACTTTTCAATAACTTTTTTTTTTCTTGAATTTCCAAGTAATTCTTGGGAATCCCTCAATTTGATAGGACTTTACTAGGCTTCAAAAATTTGTAATTAAGAATTTAGTTGTGCTTGATGGTACCATTTCATTTTAATGGAAAGCTTAAGTTCACCATCCTTCTAGATTCCTCTAAAGTTTTATCTATTATTGAAAAATGCATGTGTGCAATGAATAGTCAATAATTTGTTACAAACCTTAAATTTTTGACTATGCATTGATAAACTGTAAAGGTCCTTACATTGGTAAACTTTGCAGTATTGATCATATGACAAAACTTTTTTTTATATTTAATTTGTCACCTTCTTATTTCTTTATTGTTTTGTGTAACTTCCCATTGTACTTTTTGACATGTTCACTTTTCATGGTTGTGAACTGAAATCTAGTTTTGTAGTTTAACAAACTTTGCTTCCTTCTTTGTGTTTATTTATTGTTCCCTACACTTTTCTTCCTAAAAATCTATATTATGTGGATTAGAAATGTTGAGGGCAAGGTTGATCTTATGATCTTAGTAAACACTTTTGGGAATGCAAGAATCATTGAAAAATGTCTATAATATATGTTTGGTTTTTAGCTTGATTCTATTCATGTTTCTAAAGATGATGTTTATGATGATAATGATGTTGTCAAAAATTTAGTATACCAAGAGCCTGTTTCAAATCCTCATGGGGACCATTAGGATGTCAAGGCAAGGAGGTATAAGATTATTGATGATATAGTGTTCTCAAGGCATAGGCCTTACCCTAGTGACCGTTGCATATGTGGTGAATGTGGCTCCTACAGCTTTCATTGTGAAATAAGAAGTGCTTGATAAAGAGGAAATTCCAATCTCATCTTCACATTTCCCTTCATCAACCTTTATTAATCTTAACAATTGTTCTGATGAAGATGTTTCCCTACCAATGAGTTTTGATGTGAATGTATGTGGCTCATTTTTGCCCTTGGTTTCAAAAGTGTCCACTTTGGAAGGTGTGCTTTTGAATTTGAATCAAGTTCAAGGTTGGAGCTTCAAAATTATAATCAATTGTCTAAAAGCAATGTTTGTTACACCACATTCATCAAACGAGTTGAGGTATTTGGACTATATAAGATTAATGTTCAAAATGTTTTTTGTATTCCCATCACATTTTAATATCATCTTTGAATTCTTGCCCATTTGTTTTCCAACTGGCCATTCTGGACAAATGCAAGCCATGGACCACAAGTATTGATGGTGATGCTTGGTGCAAACTGAATACCTCCAACATGAAAAGCAATTTCAGTTTGGGATTTAAAAGCACTTGATGCTTGGGGCACTTGCATTGCCTTAACATTATTGCAAACATTTCCTTCATTGTTGTGTGCAATGAGGTAAGTTGAACCAATGATTCTGCCCATATTCCTTTGGCTGTCCATTTTGCACCCAAGGATGTTATCTTGTGACCGTGTGAGCGTGAGCAGTGAACACATGCGTGTGAACAAGTGAGCCCAAGTGAATCTTTTTAAGAATATCTTGTTGACGTCAACCGAATATTTTTCAACACATGGGACATAATAGTCAATGATGTGGAGGAATATTCTACATGGCCATGGATTAATGATATTCTTGAATGGAAAATGGATGATAAATCATATGGATGAACTTTTATAAAAGATGGATGCCAAACCTATGAAAATTCATGGATGACCCATTATCTCATTCATAAAGGACAAAATAATTTCATGTTGGTTTTATTTTTCAAAATAAAACACATGAAATGTTGATGCAATATTTTGAGTCAAACTTCATTTTTTTTCAAATGAATTTTTACATCTAAACCATTTAAAAATTTAAACTAAATCCATTTAGTGGCATAGTCACATGTTAACCCACCAATAAGTATGTGCCAATCCATACACTACCCATTCACCACCGAGAAGCATGTGCCCATTAGAAATTAACAAAATACATGACTACAAGCCTATTGGCCCACTAGGAGGTATGTGCCAATACATACATTACCCATTCACCACGAAAAGGCACATTAGGAATTGAGAAAATAATAGGTAGCCATTAACACTTTACATTGTTTATACCATTTCAAGCCATTTTTTATTTTCATTCACAATCTCAACCTCTTGCATCTAACACCATTATGGCAACTTAACAATCAAATTGCAATTTCCCCCTCTATTACTAATTTGCCCAATTTATACATGAATTTGTATTCACTCCACCTTTATTGCCTAGTTGTGTCCTTTCTACCTTAAAACATGTTTCAAACATGAAACCTTAATCTACAATTGGCAGAAGAAAATTGACACCAAATGTCACATTAAACACTTTTGTGATTTATTAATTCCAAAACAAATAATTCATGCAACCCAAAATACAATTATATGCAATTCCAAGCAAGCGAGCCTGAGTGTCATTAGAATTAAGGAACAAAGCGTTAAAACCTTTGGTGAATCATCAGATGATAGGGCCAGCTTCAAATCGAGAGAAGTGTACAATCGTGTGAACCATATTGACATAGCCACGGCTAGTAGTCTTAATTTTCAAAAGTTACATTAGGGATATTTAAGTGTGGTGAAGTTATTAGGGGTTTTTAACAACTTCATGTTAGAATAGGGGTTGATGAATGTGCACAATTGTGTGGGGGGTTGTTTTCTTTTTTGAAATGCAATATTGGTTGGGTTAGTTCTGTTTTTCAACAAAAAGCTGATAAACCATAATTTTAATACCTTAATGGCGTAATTAGGGATGAGAAATCTCTAGAAGATTGGGGGTAGAAATAGACACCAAAATTCATGGTGTGTAACAAAACATTGGTCTTCTTCTAGTATTTAGTGAGTAGCAAGGATGTTGGGGATTTATGAAACAAGTGAGAAGGGGTCAATGAAAGGTCCAATAGAAATAGAACAATCTTCAAACTTTATAAGCATACGATTAATTCAAAACAATTTAACGATTAAATAAACATGGGGGATAGGGTGGTAATAGCAATTTGAGTTTCGTGATGAATGGAACATTTATTTAGATTATAATTAAGTTCAACAAGGAGTTATAATTACATGCAAAGTCCTAGTGTATGTCGTAATGATTCATAACTGTAGGAAATCTAGGATGCATCGAATGGTGTGGACTAAGTAGTCTGCCTTGTTATTAGAAGGCATGCGGCGAATTGGACTAGACAACCAACGATAGTGTCCAACTCCAGGAATTGAAAACCAAATGAAAATGAAGATGTTTTTAGCCTTGTAACAACCTTCACAGATAGTTTTGCATTCATCATAAAAAACGGGGTCGATTTGTAACAAAATCACCAAGGTGTGAGGGTTCAGGGAAATGCGATAGTGCCAAGCTCGAGGGGGATCAACTTCAAAACAAGCGCATATTTTTCGTGGTTCGGGTTCTTCATCACAAGGTTGTTGCGTCAACGGCAAATTTAAAGACAACTTCGGGGCCAACTCTTCATTTGCTTACGTAGCTTGAGGCCCATAAGACGTGGCCATACGTGACGCCATAATTTCAAGGGAAAAAAAAGAGATCTTCAACCAAATCAAATCGACAATGAATGTGTGGGGGACTTGTGACATCAAAATGCATGATCGTAATTTATAGGCCAAGGGAAAGGGAGAAAAGACGTAAATAACAGCCTAAAACCATGGTAAAGTAAAACCTTAATATCAAAAGGAAAAGACAAAGGTTTAAGTAAAGTTGCATGGGGGAAAAGTGGGAAGAGGTGAAAAAGAACCTTCTCCTTCTCCTTCCATTAGCCTCTGAGCATAAAAACTTTTTTCTTCTCCTTCCATTGGCCTCTGAGCATAAGAACCTTCTCCTTCTCCTTCCATTGGCCTCTGAGCATAAGAACCTTCTCCTTCTCCTTTCATTGGCTTCCAAACATAAAAACCTTCTCCTTCTCCTTCCATTAGTTGCCAAATGGGGATCTTCCTTCCTTCTCTTTAAAAGGGTGAAATCGGATCATTCTGCTCTCTATTTTTCGGACATTATTTTCATTTCAAATCTTGAGAGGTTTTGCTTCCACAACCTTCTTGGGTAGGAGGAGAATGAGTACTCCTTAGTAGATGGTAAAAAGAAGGAGAGTAGATCGAAGGGTTATAGTAGTTTGGAAAGAATGGAAATAGGTAAGGATAGTGTTGGGAGCTTTAAATCCTAGAAAAACTTTACAAACCCTCTCGGATTTGGTAGCATAACTTACTACTAGTTTAGTTGTAGAGCTTAGGATTTGGTAGAAAGGTGTGCCTCATAGTTAGCTTTTTAAAAAGCTAAGGCAAACTAGATTTGAATAACATATGTGTTAGAAATAATGTTTTAAATGACCAGTGGTCCTTAGTCAAGTTAAATCTCCTACCCTCGCAAAACCCTCTCGGGTTTGGTTGCATTACTTGTTACTAATTTAGCTGCAGAACTTAGGATTTGGTAGAAAGGTGCGTCTTGTAGTTGGTTTTTTAAAGAGCTAAGGCAAGCTAGATTTGGATAACATAGGTGTTAGAAATAATATTTTAAGTGACTAATGGTCTACAACCAAATCAAACACGATGTTAAACCTTCAAAAGTTGGTTTAAATGAATGACAATTTAACATAAAATTCTAGGATTTAGCATGTTGAGCTTGAAAAATGTATCTATTAATTTTAAATCGTGATTGATGAATAAGAAGCAAACTACTTGGTTTCAACTACAAACGCAATTTAACAACTAGAAATACACTTGCATTTGTCTTTCATCGATAACATATGTACTTTCGAGTATAGTCACCTCATAGAACCAAGAGTGGAGGGACAAAAAGTCGCTTAAAAAATGTTTTAAAATGAAAACATGTTGAAAAATAAGGAGGATCTAAAACCCCATTATTTGCATTAAATTATGGTTTGATACACGTGATAAATATTTATTCAAAGTATGCGATTTGAAAAGGAAATATTCAATTTTGAAAAAATAAAAATGAAGGTCATAATTAAATGTTAAAACTACTTGTTGAACAAATCCATATTAATTGTTGAAACAATCATTAAAAATATCAAATACGAGCATGAGATGATGAGCAAATATTTGATTTTGTGGCAAATGAAACAAATGTAGTTCTTCTACCATTTGGAGCCATTCTAGCATATCCTATTGTCCCAAAATCACCTCTACCAAGCAAATGGTCCAATCAAAAGCAAAGTTGTCATGTTAGACTTCAACGCAGAAAATGAGTGGACCACTATAAGTATGTCATGAACCCGACATGTTCCCAAACTCAGTGTATTTTGTGCACTCAGTTTAGTTTTATAAAGGTTCCATCAAAGACAAATGGAGTAGAAGATCTTCATTTACATCATGTCACGATATCCATATACATGGTATTTTTGTAAAACACCATCAAATTTGGATTTGTACCCATTTGTGGAGAAAAAAAGTTGAAAAGTGTAGATGTAGAATTCTACATAGAGGTTGGATATTGGGCATCTACTAACCATTTGCAAGATTACAAGATATATGGGACAATGATCAAAATGTTTAAATCAGACTTTTCAAGTAGCTTACGACAACCACCAGGAAACAATCCATGACCAACAAACCTGACAAATAGAAATTTCAAAAATTGTATAAGACATCTTTAGAGGCTACATTGATTCCCTTGGTCATGGAATTAAGGGAAGTGGGTTAGAGACAAAACTACGAGTTGGTCCCTAAATCGGGATTTGGGCCATGACCAACAATGTAACCCTCCTCACAAGAATCTAAAGGAGAACAAAGTGTTATCGTATCTAAGTGAAAAGAAAAAAATGAAACAAAAATAAGCACATGGAAAAATGAATACCTTTGATAGGTGGTCCTCACTATTTGTCTACTGAGTTTACTATTTATGACATTCCACTTCATCTGGATCTTCAAAAATTAGTTATCCAAGAAAGACTAGATCTCCTTCAGCATGCACAAGTCATCAACATGGAAAAACAACACATCTCCATTTTCAAACAAGAATTTGTTAAAAAATAGAATGACAAAATCAATAAAGTTGTTGACATTTTGATTTTAGGAAGGGATAGAAAATTTTAAGTCAGATACATAAGGCACCAGGAGATTGCTTGGGATGTCTACATAGACACAATGGAAATGATCAAACAATGAATGTGAAACCTTAAGAAATGAAAGTAGAAGAGGAGGCTATACCAACCAAACCTTGGCATCCCCAACAAACTTCGATGGATTTGGTGAAAAGATCTAACTTGGAATCCTCACCAAACTTCAGCATCAAAGTTTGGTGGGAGGAATGCATAATATGGAGATGCCACCAAACTTCAACATCAAAGTTTGGTGAGTGTTCCGATATGGAGATGCCATTAAACTTCACATGTCAAAGTTTGACGATGGATGTAATTCATAAAGGAAAAAACTTAGTGTCAAGGAAGGTTTGATGCATAATTTTGGGAATGTTTGTTGTGTTGAACAAAATTTGGCATCAAAGTTTGATTAACCCAACCACTTCTAGAAAGCAATTCTAATGTCAATTCTACAAGTTTTAAAAAATTCCAAGAACATGGTTCTAGAAATTTCATAAAGAAGCTCGGGGAAATGGGGAAATTAACTTATAGTGGGAATGAAGTCATCAAACTGTGCGAACTTGCCTTGCTGAGTGTATCCTAATGGGAGGTGGAGGAACTCGCTTGCATGATCTTTGTGAAACATCCACACCAAGGTTTTGATTCTAATATTATTAGGAAGGAGTGCCTTGGAAACCTTCAAATCCAACCTCCCCACCAGGAAACACATAAAGTTGTTTCACTTGAACATCAATTAATGACTTAGATGGGAGAATGTATCTTTCCCTATCTTCTTGATGTTCCAAGACCCTTGAGTCTTTTCCTTCAAAATTGGAGTCTACAACTTTTCCCTTGCTTTTTTCTTTGCTCCATCTTGGACTTTCTTCTTGCCATTGGCCCTTATTTCCATTTCAGATGATGCAAGGCGTTTAAGATAACTAACGTCAATTTTCTTTCAAAACTCCTTCTCAAAAGGAGGTGTGTTGTCCTTTGGGCAATTCATATACCATGTATAATCATGGAGATGGGAGGATGTCCAATCTCTGAATAAGTCTTTTTGGTACATAATGTTATCCGACTTGGGAACCCTCCAAATTTTCAAGTGCACTAGAATTTCACAAATAACACTTCCTTGAAGGAGCATAAAATTGAAATACTTCGGAGAATAAAAAACGGATGCTAGATTTACATTATGTAATGGAACAACTAATAGATCGGATATGAGCCAAGAATGTATTCACATGTAAAAAATTCATTTTAAAGCTTCATTCCCACCAATTTGTTATTCACATGCCTTACTTCATCAAATTTCATCCTTTGACTTGAACTCTTTGAAAAATGTAGTTTCCCAAGATATAAGCTTCCATTCCTTGATGTAATCTGACAAGGAAGATAAGTCACTTGTATCTCCGATAGACAAGGCAAGATCCATGATTATCAATGTGTACAACTTTTAAACTTCAACCTTAAGATCCATAAGAGTAGACCTCAATTGCAAGTCCTTGAAATTAGGCCAAAAATTTGTAATTGAGAGAATGTAGGATTTGTAGGAGGTACCTGAGACCAAAAGGTGGCCTTATGAACCCACTTGTCAAATGTAGAATCAAAGAAAGTTTCTATTAGGAATTTCTTGGCCTACCTCAACACATTGGATTCGTTCCACTCCATGAGCCACAAAACCTTCTAGTGATTGGAAATGGCTAATGAGGCCAACATTTGTAGTTTATATGTTAACATCTCTAGATCCGAGTTCATATCATAATGAATCTAAATCTATCATAGGAATTTTGGACCCAATGAAGGATAACAAATTAGAAGATGTTTCGTGAAGGCTATTAGGTGTTCCTTCCTAATCTGTTCCATGGCTTTCTCCATGAGCATTTTCATTTTCGATGTTGACCTTTGGCTAGGGTCTAACATTTCGTTGTAATACAACTTGACAATAACATGTGTTGTTGTAGAGAGTTTTTTTTGTACACAAGAAACAAAAGGATTTTGAATTTAGAAGACATGAATGTTTTATTGAGAAGAAGAATGTAATTGAAGTTAAAAGATTGTTATTGTTACCTTACACATGTACTCAATAAATGCCTCCATTGTCAATGGATACCAAGTCTTGCAAGATTTATTCTCACACTTCTTGTACAAGTCAAGGGATACCACATCTTTGAATTGTTAAAAAGGAATTTTGCCAATGCTTTGGATTTTGAAAAAATCATGTACAAGGTTGGGCTTGACATGATTTAACTCAACTAGCCTGCAGATTTAACAAATCTAAAATGAGTAAGGTATGAGAGACATGCAAATGTACATTCAAATGAGCTTAAGCAACATGAGAAAAACATGCTTACTTATTGAGGTTAGTCATGGCAATGAAGAGCTCCGCGAGTCCTCTTGTTGTGTCCAACAAAATGGAATCAACACAAATGTGCCAATTTGCATCATTAGGGTGTACCTGAGTGATGTATGGCACCCACACCTAAAGATGGTGACTTTTGTCCCACACATGGAACATACGTCCTAAAAACCTGGAGAGATATGGGTGTCCTTTGAGAAAGACTTCAAATTCATCATTAGCAACCTTCTAATGTTGATCCCAACCCTTTTCATAAGTGTCCACAAGAGCTTCTTCCCCTTACCATTTTGTGGCAAACACATAAAAAACTTTGTCACACTCCTTGTAACCCATATGGAAGGCTTATTACATTTTCAACACATCACTTTTCAAGGCCAATTTCACCACATGCATGGATATCATTATGCAAAAGGGAATGCCCATTCAAGCTTTCTCCTTTGGCAAAATCTTGTGTCTATCCAAGACTTCCACAAGGTGCAAATAACATAGCACAAGCCATACCTGCTTGCTTTGTGACTACTTGTCGTAGCCTTAACCTTGGGCTTGTGACCAAGGCAAAGGCTTGTAAAGGTGTGGGCCAAAAGGGAAGCCTAAGAGTTGTATTTCATGCTCCTGAAAATGTGTGAGAATGTGAAGGAATGAACCCTCACACTCCCAAGTGAGCTCCCACTTTGGGAGTTGGAGTCGTGATGGACTTCAAAATTTTCAAAGAGCGATTACAGGGGTCAAAACTCATTGGATTGAAGAGTTTTTTATACCATTGAAAAGCTCTTGGAACGTAGATGTGTAAAATGGGCTTACATGACCCATTAGGGTACTTGAAACACAAGTTATGGCCAAAAGCTCTCGACGAGGGCTACAACTTTGCTTCAGACCTCACCTCAATTGGAGGTCTACACATAAAATTATGGCCCTACAAAGTCATGAGAGTCCCAATTTTGGGAATTTCGGGACTCCCACTTGGGGTCGTAAGACAAAATGACATTTGGGTGTTAGCCCCATGGCCAGGCATAGAATATACTATAAAGGGGAAGGTGGTGGCTTCCCCCAAGTTCGGGTTGTGGTGATCTTGTGAATCCATGTCTGCTCGTGGCTTGTTCATGCACCAAAAGTGCTCCAACTATGCACTACTCAACTTGTTGTTTGGTTTGTATAGGTCTGTGTGAATAATTGAACTGCTTGTCATTCTTCCTAGTCCCATCCCGAAGCTCCAACACACCCTTTTACCCCCAAAGTGTTGCAAGCCAAGGAGTGCACCCCAACTCCTTCTCTTTTCATTGTTTTCACCTTTGGACTCATAGTTAGGTCCATCAAGGAGCTTGGGGGTGCATCATTACTTTTGGGGAAATATTCTTAGAATATTCTTGGAATATTTTTGAAAAATTCTTCAAAAAATTCCTTTAAAATTTAAAAAAATCTTCATACTAGTAAACAACATAATAGTTCTAAGCCCATCCACATCTTTTGCCAACTTTGAATATGCATTTCATTGTTGTCAATGTATTACTATCACGGAATGAATCCCTTTGTTTGATTAGGTGAGTTTGAACATAAGACCTAGTAATACTGAAAAATTATTTTAATAATCAATTCTAAAAACATGAAACACTATCCTATTTTAAACTTTTTGCCACAAAGCCAATGATTTCCTTTTATAATTTGCACTCGTTTAATAAATTGATTATCTTTAATTGGTGTTATTTTGCTGAATTAAAACCTCCATTGTTCCTTTAAAAAAACATTTACATGCACAAAAATTATGTCTAACTAAATACAAACTTTGTTATGTTTCAAGCCTTGGCTTTGAGAAAGTCGAACGTTCAAAAAACCCCAACTCCAAAACAATTCTTGAACCCAATCTACAAAGTTTCACATCTAAATGGAATGTTTCACAACTACACATTTTGAATCATAGATTGTGATGTTGTTACTTCTTTTGAATATCAACGGTATCGTCTATCTTTATGTTGGACATATTGAGTAAACCTAATTTTTTTGGGTGTGTTGCTTGCATCATTATAGCCCATTTATGTCTTTGGTGTCGCCGATTATGCGCCTTCCTCTTCTTCATTTGGCATAACATCTTTTGGGCATGGTGTTTCAAGCACGATGGTTTTTGCTTCGTCATCTGACTCCATCATTCTACCATATGGGTATATTTCATAGTTTTCCTCCTCCACCTTGTTACTAATTATATTAACCTCCATTAGTTGGTCCATTTCCTTATTGTAAGTGAATATTGGTGATTCATATGGGTCATCCTTTACATTTGAATCGTTTTTTGGCCAATTTTTCTCTAAGATTGAATCGCTTATTTTTTTGGGTGCATTGAACCCTAGCAATTAGTTGCATTGTTGATGAAATCGTGTTATGAAATTTCTATTTGTCAAGTTTGCTAGCCATGGATTGTTTCTTGGTGGTTGTTGCAAGTTGCTTATAAACTTTGATTTAAACATTTTGATCATTGTCCCATATATCTTGCAATCCTACAAATGGTTAATATATGCCCGGTATCCAACCTCTGCCTGGAACTCTACATCTACACTCTTCACCTTTCTTTTCTCCACAGTCAGGTACATATCCAAATATGATGGTGTTTGACAATAATACCATGGATATGGAAATTATGACATGATGCAAATGAAGAACCTTTGTTCCATTTTTCTTTTATGGAACCTTTCAATTTCAATATACAATTAAATTGAGTGCACAAAATACATTAAGTTTGAGAACGTGTCAAGTTGGTGACATATTTGTAGTGGTCCACACATTTTCTGCATTTAAGTCTAGCATGACAACTTTGTTTTTTATTGGAACATTTGCTTGGTAGAGGTGATTTTGGGACAATAGGATATGCCAAAATGGTTTCAAATGGCAAAACAACTACATTTGTCTCATTTGCCACAAAATCAAATATTTGTTCATCATCTCATGTTCATATCTAATATTTTCAATGATTGTTTATTTCAACCCTAAACCCTTGAAACAAACAATCAACCTTAAACCCTATTGGGTTTCATGAATTCTATTGACAATAAGTTGCCAAACATTAGCAAATCCTCTTTCAACAAATTGCTCAACAAGTTTGTAAAAAAATGTTTTGGATCAACTTCTTTATATTTGCCGTTCTTTGAAGAAATCCATGGCATGTGTAAACATTGCCAAATTGTAATCTCCCATATTTTCCTTGGGAATGTGTACAGTCTGTTTGAGTAATGCAAGACTTTCTTTGTTTATCTTTGCATTAGCCCATAGCCATGCCACCCATTCATATGTTTTTTCAATTACCCTTTTCCATTTTATTCCCCACGTTTTAATTTCGAACAAATGTTAGAGGGGGTTTAGTCTGGTATCATCTTTTGGATATTCCAAGGGTAAATTCTATCTTGTATGTTTGAGATTAATGTGTATTCAATCATTGATTTCAAAGTGTTTGGTGTGACATTTGGTGTCAATTTTCTTTTTCCCATTGTAGAATAAAGGTTTCATGTTTGCAAACATGTTTTAGAAGTAGAAAGGATGAAGCTTGGCAGTTAGGGTGGAGTGAATGCAAATTCATATATAGATCGAGCAAATTAGTAATAAAAGGGGAAAATTGCAATTTGATTATATAAGTTGCCAAAATGGTGCTAGATGCAAGAGGTTGAAATTGTGAATGAAAATAACAAATAGCTTGAAATGGTATAAACAATGTAAAGTGTCAATGGCTACTTGGTATTGTCTCAATCCCTAATGGCCACATGCCTCTTCATGGTGAATGGGTAATGAATGGACCGGCAGATAACTCCTTGTGGGCCAATAAGCTTGTAGTTAAGTATTGTTTCAATTTCTAATGGGCACATGCTTCTTGGTGGTGAATGGGTAATGTATGGATTGGCACATATTTATTAGTGGGTCAAGAGGTGACTATGCCACTAAATGGATTTAGTTTAGAATTATAAATGGTTTAGATGTTGTAGAAATATAACTTGAAGTATTGCATCAACATTTCATGTGATATTATTTTCAAGATAAAACCAACAAAAAAATATTTTGTCTTTTATGAGTGAGATAGTAGGTCATCCATGATTTCTCATAGGTTTGGCATCCATCCTTTATAAATTTTCATCCATTTGATTTATCATCCAAGAATATTGTTCATCCATGGCCACGTGGTAAAATATTCCTCCACATCATTGAATATTTTGTCCCATGTGTCAAAAAATACTTTGTTGACGTTAGCATGATATTTTTGAAAAGATTCGCTTGGGCTCACTTGTTAACGTTCATGTGTTCACCACTCACATTCACACACTCACAAGATAGCATCCATCTATGCCCTCACCCTTCATAGTTCACTTTTGGTTCATTCTTAATTAATTTATAATTCACTTATAGTTAGGAAGGCTTTCGGGAATTTTTTTGGTCAATGTGCATATGAAAACCTTGATGGAAGCTTTTGTGACCTAGGTTTCTAAAGAGGTACAAATAAAAGTAAAACCCCCCATTATGTTCAGTTTGTTTGACATTAGTTTAAGGTACAATCTTGTTCCATAGCTTCGTTATATTCCTTTTGTGTTCATACTTTTATAAATTATCACAATAAATATTTTTTTACACTTTTGTTTTGCACACTTGTTTTTGTCTTTAGCTTCAAGTGTGGTCTATGTTCCATGTTTGAATTTAGACTCAAGTCTATCTTTCATCATTTGTCTTCATAATTCTTATGCCTACGACACCATCTTTGTTGTTTCGATTGAACAAAATCTACAAGTTCATTTATTTGTTAGTAGCTAGTCTATTAAAGAAGGTTATTATTGCTTGGTAGGTAAATGAGGCTAGGTAGGCCTAATAGGCATGCATCTAGTTCAATGATGTGAAATAATCAAATGATGTTTGTTTCATTTTTAGACTTAAAAGTGATAGCACAATTACTTAAGGACAATTTGTATTATCATAATCATAACTTTTTATATTTATTTGAATTGAAAATGTAAAGTCATACTCCACATTGACATTGTCATTATTTTGTTATCAAGGTTACAATAAACTTAAAATTGGGAATGATATTAAAAGGTATGGATGATTTTTTAAAAAAAAACTTGTAATGGAATTTTGAATGAATGACATTTTTTAGATCACAAAGTAAAAAATTAGCATGTGGATTCAAAAGTATGCCATAGTAGAATCAATGTTTTTATAAAAAATCAACATCAAATTATGAAGTGTTTAAAAGCAAGACATGCATTGAAACTTTCTTCTAGAAAATAAAATTTAAAAAATAATAATATTACATTATTAGGTCTTATTGGTCCATTTATCATTTGAAAATTCATTATTTTTACATGGATTTAAAAAACTAAGTATATGTTTAACCATGTGCACTAATTGGGGTTACTCATATTTTTGAATGGATCAGGGAAGTGAACAATGGATGCATAAGTTGTTAATTATGAAAATGCAAAAAAATTAAATATTGTTTAAAATGGATTGAAAAGAAGCCAAAATTGGCTTCCTAACCATGTTTTCACCTTTGCAAATATTGCTTGTGCAACAAACAACAAGAAATAAATATTTCAAGTAGGAATGTAACAATGCAACTCATAATTTTGTAATTATTTTAAATATATATTTTAGAGTATGTTAAAACATTTAAAATTAAAAATCTACCTATTTTATGTTACCTACCGTAAAATAATTCTAGGAATGAATGTTGACCTTTCTTTTTGAAAGGTGTCATGATCCAATTAATTTGCAAATAGTTTTAATTGTCAGCCAATGAATATGGAGGAACACCATCTATAGCTTTCCTAGCATCAAACCAACCTTGATACTAAGGACATTGATACAATGTAGACCTACATTGTATGCAAAATCATTGACACTACCTAGCAAATTCAAACAAATGTCAAGAATTTATTTGTTGTAATTTTCAATATCATGAACAACAATCAAATAACCATTTGTTGTATGGTACAATAGTAATATTCAAGAAAAAAAAGTTTTAGGTCTAGAAATTACAATGTGGGTGCCATTGATTACACTATGCACATTTGTCAACCCACACCATTTCTCGAAACCTTCTATCATAACATTCTTTTTTTACCATATTGGTTAAGATTTCAACTTCTTGTACATAAGAGATATTCATAGCATCCACAAACTCATGGAACATTAAAAAAATAAAAATTTGATAATTGCAAAAAAATTATGTAAACCAAACAAAATAACACCATGTGGACCAACTTATAGATATCACATGACACCCACATTTTGACATGGATTGCTCTTTGATATCAAGTGTCCTATTTCAACAAAATAGGTTGCAATTGGTTAACAATGTTAATGATAAAACTTTGACATTCAAAAAATTTAAACTCATATGTCATCTTCATATTCCATGAGGAGAAATTGAAAGTACCATTTTGTATTTCTTGGTGTCACCTAATGATTTAAATCATGTGATAGAAAATGGAGAAAATTGGACAAATGAAAATTGTGAAATATAGCTACATTGAATAAATTTTTTGTCCAATAGTTTTAGCAATAGTTGAGGTTAAATTGTAAAAGTTTAGATCCATAAAGAAAGAACTTGTAGTGAGAACATTGAACACATGGTTGATAATTTGGAATAGAACATATAATCTATCATAAACAACATTCTTTCATGTATTTTGTCTTTGAAGGCGGGAAATTTTATTTGCTTTTATGATGATGAGTAGTGTAAATGATGAAAGAAAATGAAGATGATTTTTTTTTAAAGCTGAAAAAAGGTGAAGAACTTATTTGCTTTGAAGTGACAACATAAAATCATGATGAAACTTTAAAAAGAATTCTCTGTAAAATAAAAACCTCAAAAAATGAAAATAAAAATAAAAATTCATGCTTTGCAAAGAAGTTTGAGATTTAAAAATATGAAATCACCAAAAAAATGAATGCTTTTGTGACAATAATTTTAAAAAAAATTAAAATGTAAATTGTGCAACAATAGAAAAAGAATGCAATGTGACTAGCAAAAGCAATGATTGATGAAATTTTAAGTCTGCAAGGTGTGTAGCAAAAGAAGCCATGGAACTCAATGGAGACACCTATGTAGTGACAATGGGGAGAGCATTGAATGGAATGTGACTAACCACTAACACTAACAATCATCGCAATAGTGTGAAGCCATCGTGACAAAGGTGTCTAGCTTTTTGTTTTTGGGAAACCTAGTTTAAATTCTAAGTGTGAGTGAGTAGAGAAAAAGTTAGATCAGTGCTAATTGACAAAGGTCACTGTTTTTAACATGACATTATGAAAATGTTAATTTACGTAAGTTATTTACAAGCCCTACGACCAGGTCTGATTGTGTAGCTTTTATTCGAGTACTTCGTCAAGTTTTTCCCTCATCTACAGGTTTCACTCTTGGTTCTACCAGTTCTACCTTTGATGTGAATCAACCTCGAGGAACTGGTGTTATGTTCTGAAAGAGGCCCCATCGTAGAACCACCTGCAGCCAGAAGGAATTGCGTCTCGTTACTGAGCTTGATTTGTTCCTAAGTGGAACAAGCTGAACCAGACCCACTCCAGGGCATGTAAGCAATTTGATTGTCTTTATCATGCACTCTTTCAAAGCTGTTTTTTACCAGACAGGCAGCCAGCTGCTGGTTCCACTTTTGGCGTGGTCAGTTTCACTTGTGATGTTAATTGATGGTGGAGAACACGCTTGTGGTGAGAGTCAGCGGTGGGGAAAACTGATTACACTCTCGATAGGCCCTGGTAGAACCGGTTTCCACCTAATAGAGTGGTTGCACTCCCTACTGGGCTCACTGTGAGCTAGTGTGTTCCTAGGTGGAACTGGCCCATACCATATTACGGAATGTTATTTGTTCACCATTTTAGAGAATGTCTGTCCTATGCTCACCACAAGAATCCTCTTCTGACTTTGATTCCTGCAATCACCAACCTGCTGCCTGTCACAAGCTGACACAGCGCTGAGGGTATACCGAAAACCTGTCAAAATCCACAGCCACCGTCACACGGCCCCGTCGTGGACAGGGATAATCCGTACGTTTCCTCCACATGGGCCGTCGATATCCAATCTGGCAACATATTGACCATCCGATCCGTATTGTCGTCACTCTCGATACGGATCCCTGGACTCAAATCCGTACTCACAGCCAACGCCCCCCGTCTCCAACAACGTTCAACATGCTCCAGGCCCGTCATATCATAGGGTGAACATCGGGCCGGTCTGTTTGCCAACCCCTCTCCCCCACCCCCCGCCCGCACGGCAGATTCATGGGGTAAGCCCATTCGGGCTAACCGCAGTCGTCACGTCACCCAGTACCGGACTATCACTCCGCCGTCCCACACCTGTGGAAAACACGGGCTCCGCGGTCGGTGATAACGACAATCGCCCTTGGAAGAAAGGGCATGCGACCCGTGGCCATGCCCTAACTCCGGGCGGGCCTGACACTTGTGTAGGAGAAAATCGGGACCGTCTAAAACTCGGACTCGCGGGAAGAGGAGATCTGCAACGCTGAGTGGTCGTCTCTGCTGTGCCGCGCCCCGTCCCCTTTGTATGCAGAGAAGAAACTCTTCTCGATCTCCGCTAAACTGTTTGAGCGGACGCGCCATCAGTCACAACTTGCACTATCTTTCGGATCTCCCCCCCAATGGCGAGCCCTGAAGTTTCCTCTTCACCCGAACTACAACTCTTGTTGAATAAATGCTACCGCTTGTTCTGAAACTTTTTTTTTTCCTGGGTGGCTGTAGAATAGCGAACCAACTGGTCATGCGAAGGCGAGAGGGTTTCTTCTCGAAACCGGAATTTGCTGTCGTAAGTACAACAGGCCTCAGTGTAAGGTGTGTACAGGCCAGTCGAATGAACTACGAAGGAGCGGTGTGTTGCGAGATTTGGTTTTGTGCAAGGGTTTTGTTGTAAGTAGAGTATATTGTAGCACGGTCGGCGTTTGGAGAGGAGGTTAAGACGACGTGAACGAGACTGACGAGGAAAAGAGGAAGATATCAGTACGAGGATGATGCAGTCACCAGCAGGAGTAGGGCCTCCGAGTGCTCAAGGAGGAGATGGACAGCAGCAATGGGTGATAATGCAGCAGCAGCCGCAGCAGGCCGGGGTTTCCCAGTCGCAGCAACCGCATGAGGAAGTGAGGACGCTCTGGTTTGGAGATCTTCAGTACTGGATGGACGAAAGCTATTTACACGGCTGCTTTGTACACACCGGAGAGGTATTTGTCGTTGTTTTCCCTGTCTTTTGGACTGTTTCTTAATCCCACTGGCTACCTTTCACAACAGGTAAGTAGAATGCTTGAGTTTCTCGAAGTTTTCATGTCCGCGTTGAACTGCCAACATTAAATGTGAGCTTCTCGGAGAGTTGATCGGCAAAAACATTCTTACATGGTACCAACCTTTCGAAGTTGTGCTTCGTATGTGTAGCAAACTTTACGAGCCATTTTGAAGTCTTTCTCGGCTCTTCTGCCCATCTTACTCGCTCCTTGATGGTTTCTTTTAGTATATCACGGGTCTTGAAACGCTCGTTGTCACGGAGTCAGACCTTAAGACAGGTGCATTTTGGTTTTCCCAGTTGTGCTGCACCCTAGGAATAACTAAGAGTATGACTTCCAATTATCTTGCAGGTGCAATCAGTGAAGATTATCCGCAATAAACAGACAGGGTACTCAGAAGGCTATGGCTTTGTGGAATTTGTCTCACATGCCACAGCTGAAAAGATACTACAGAGTTTCAATGGCACACAAATGCCTAACACTGATCAACCTTTTCGGCTCAACTGGGCATCATTTGGAATTGGAGAAAGGCGGCCTGAAGCAGGACCAGACCATTCCATCTTTGTTGGAGATCTGGCCCCAGATGTTACTGACTACAACTTGCAAGAGACTTTCCGTTCTCGGTACAGCACAGTGAAGGGAGCCAAGGTTGTGACAGATGCAAACACTGGCCGCTCTAAGGGCTATGGCTTTGTGAGATTTGGCGATGAGTCTGAGAGGAATCAAGCCATGAGTGAGATGAATGGTGTTTACTGCTCTAGCCGGCCTATGCGTATCAGTGCAGCCACTCCGAAGAAAGTTCTGGGGCCCACACAACAGTCCAATCCCAGCGGTATGCACACTGCTCAAACAGTCATTTCTTCCATAGTGCCACTGTATGTAGAGCTTGGTCATTGTAAGCTGATAGAATTAGGAGACATATGTTAACTTGTATTCTGCTCCAGTGAATTCTGCTGCACTGGTTGGTTTGATAGCTTTGTCTATGAAGGCTTTACAAAGTGGCAGACCATTTTTTTGGATCTTTCTGTTCACCTCTTGGTAGAGTGAACTAGTTCATTCACCTAATCCTTGAAGGTCACTGAATGACAGCTTCATTAATGATTTTTCCTGTCTTGGATGGGCTTCACACTCCATGTGTCAGTTTCCAACTGACAGTGTCCCATTTTGTAACATGTTCTGGATTGTGGGGATCAGAAAGATGCGTGGTGATGGGTTTGCTGTTGACAGGGGGTTTTGGAACTTAGAGCCTGGTAGTACTAGGCTGCATCTTCCTTTTTCCTTAATAGATTGTGAATTGATGCTTGCACATGGAGTGCCAAGTGCCCCTACACATTTCTTTGGGAATGAATATTGTAGGTCTGGTAACTGGTTTGCTGGTGCCAGGTGTCAGAGTGCTTTCAAGTGTATAGTGATGCACTGGTCTACCCTTATGTTGACTAGTCTGATTAGTCTGTAGATATTGATATCAGCCAGATAATCTGTGAAGGCTGAGATCTTGTTTCCCTAGCTGGGCTTCATCCTCAATGTTATTTTGAGATTCCACAGTGTATTCTATTATGGATTGTCAGCAGTACTCTAGGCCAATTTGCTGCAACTCCTAAAGGTATTGATATGAAAATGACATATATGCAAAGATGTGTGGTGGTTTATGTGGGTTGATGAGCAGAAAGAAAAACATATTTTGACTAACTTGAACTGTGCTCATCAGTCCAGATGTGTGTTTAGTCACAAGGGATTGAGCCTTTAAATTCTCTGTTTCAAGAATTAAAACAGAATTGTATTGATCTGCAATTCCACAATCACACACTAGGAGCACTGTCTCACGGGTTGCATTGATCCTTCAATTTCATACGGAGCTAACAGTTCATCAGGTTGTCCAAATCCAGCTTCAAAACTCCTTCAGATGGTATCACCTACATTGCAAAATGGGCAAGCAATGAGTACTGTTTTCGCAATTGTTCCTCTGAGCAATGGCTTAATTTGACTTTCCTAGTGGTCTTTACATCGATATGAACAATGAGGTCAACATTGTAGATAACCTGGGGTCCATTAGCAAGTCTTGATTGTTCTTTCCAGCCCAAAGCTAACATATTATGAGAATCTGAATCATCATAAATCTGGTTCCAATGCTCTGGAGAACCCCTTACCTGCTATGTGGGTGGACAAACATGCTGCAGCCTGAAAGTTCTGTATTGTGTACTTTTTCATGATGGTTGAATAATGAATTTGTAAATGGGTTGGGGGATCTTTTGCTCAGCAGCTGGTACACCATACCAAGTGACCCAAGCTTATGGTGGTGCGTCAGTCCCTCCACAATCATTTTTGAGTGATGGCAACCCCAATAATACAACAGTAAGTGTCTCTAACTGATTGCTGCTTCTATCAGACCTATTCTAGTGTCATTTGATCATTGAGCCTTAACATTCATGTGCTTGGAGAGTTTGGAATGTCGAGCTGAATATTACTACCTCTGGGGGTTCCAATGCTGGGGATGGGTTTTGAGGACAGGCAAACTGTGAACATGTGTAATGGTTGTGTGCAATCTACACTGCAATAGTAATGTGATTGAATATCTAATATGGATCTCTGCTGTGTAGATATTTGTGGGAGGTTTGGATCCCAGTGTAACCGATGAGGAGTTGAAGTCTGTATTTGGGCAGTTTGGAGAATTGGTTTATGTCAAAATTCCTGTTGGCAAAGGCTGTGGGTTTGTCCAGTTTACCCACAGGTGAGAGTTAAATTCCATAGATTGCTTGAATTTGACAAGAATGTTCACAGTAGTGCAAACAAAGATCATCTTAGAGCATCAGTTTCAATCCACAATTTGATGTTACCAATATGCAGCCATTTCTATATGGATCTGGTATCTGCTCTGAACTGCAACCCTCATTTGTTCGCACAGCTGTCATCGTTTGTAATGAGTTGTCTGCTAGTATTTGAAGCCTCAATAAAGTCTTATGTTTCTACTTGACTGATCTACTGAAGTATGAGCTGCTTGTGCACAGTAGGTAAGATACCACATGGTTGTTTTGCCCTCTCAATACCTCACTAGCATGATTTGCAGTTGCAATAACAATTTTATGCTTATGAGAGCTTCTTGTACTATTGCAGTTAGTTTTTGGTGTCATGTGAATGTTTTTGTTGATTGTTGCAGAGCAAATGCAGAGGATGCCCTGCAAAGGTTACAGGGAACAGTTATAGGTGCACAATCTGTTCGCTTGTCATGGGGACGAAGTCCAGTTAACAAGCAGGTAACTAATGATGTATGGCCCCTTACATTTCTATGAATGATTTCTTGCCAGGTTTTTGTTCATGATGACTCAAACAGTTCAGGACATACTGCTGATGATGCTTCAGTCAATCTGTGTGCTGTATTACTGTGATGTTGCACTATTCCTAAGTCTAGCATATGTGATCTGGGATGTTAAAATATAGCATCTCTCCTGTTTGATCTCAATTGACATAGAATGGATGCTTGGGTGGACATTTGCAGAGGCAAGCAGCTCTGGCAGGCTGGGGACAGCCACAACAGGATCCAAACCAGTGGAATGATGGTAATGGCATTGGTGGTTACTATGGAGCTTATGGCCCAGGCTATGATCAGTACAATTACCCAGTGGAGATCTATGGAGCTACTAGTGATTACCCTGGGTCATGGGAACTACCTGTGTACCAACACCCCCCCCCTCCAGTGCTCCGCAGCAGATAAGCCAGAATTCTGTTGCTAGCTTTATTGTGTGTGGATGTGGGATGCTTTGGGAACAAGTTCAAGAGAGCTCTTTACAGAAAATGCATGACAGTCCTCTTAGAAGTTTAGGCCTGCAGATAGTCACATTCTGGGAGGAATTGCCTGTTTGTCTGGCCTAACTTTGCTTCAGATCATTTGCTCAAATGCCAAAGCATAGTTCGTGCATGACAGCAATATGTTTGGAAAATTATGAGAGGACCTTTATAAAAAGATCTTTCTGGCTGTGCTTGGATGAAGCCATTGGTTTTGCTTTAGTTCTAGAAGAGCCCAGCAACATTGAGAAAGGTAGCTCTTGCTGTTTCATTTCTGGTGTGGATCCTGGAGGGCTACACTCTCAGGATGTAGACAGGATTATCTGCTTCAATTGCAGGACTAGGGCAGTATGTTCATGTGGGTCTTACTTCTGGAGCTGTTCAAAAATGTCTACCTGTCAATGTGGTACAAAACATATTGTCCTTCCCTTTTGTGCTTCAGGAACAACTTAGGAAAGGAAAAAGAAATGTTGAGATACAGATTAGTTGGAAAGAGTGGTGGTCAGAATTTGGTTATTATGGTTGCTGGTACTTTGGAAGAAACCCGAGAAGGGGAGGGAGGCAGCAGCCCCATCAAACATTAAAGAAATCCAAGAAATACAAGGGGGGCAAGAAGCACCACTTGATGGTGACGCAATCAACCCCAAAGATGCCTAAGTGGC
>Ga0209208_10002585_pt1 | contig 26000 bp, 26 predicted proteins | sample S1TSphfallax_3_FD_187694 | JGI IMG/M metagenome (GOLD analysis project Ga0209208, IMG submission 187694) | Host-associated microbial communities from peat moss isolated from Minnesota, USA - S1T2_Fd - Sphagnum fallax MG (SPAdes) (version 2) | ecosystem: Host-associated > Plants > Peat moss >...
TAAGACTGATAATAATAGGGATTGATTATGTTGTATTAGCAGGCAGGCTAAACTGATTGGCGAGCAGGGTAAGTATTGTTTAGGCACTAAATGAGCGATTAACGGACGAAAGTATTTCCTGAGATGCTGAAATCGGGTCTTCATTCGTCGACCATAGTCAGACGTGGAGAGTTCGCTCTCTCCGCCACAGCTAGGGTTTGAGCGTCTTCGTGTGCTCGTGGTCCTTCTCCTCCTGCTCCTTGTTTTCACACCAAACCCTGTCTCGACTTCAATTTTTCTCCCACCTGTTGTCAGTGTTTGCATAGTGCTCTTAGTGGCGTGGTGGAGCTACGGTGTTTTGCATTGACTGGTTTTTTCGTTTTTCCTTTTTTTTGGGGGGGTTGGAAGAATGGCGGGCATGGGTGGTGCTCGGCGGGTGTTGGCGCTGCTGGTATGTGTGGTCATGCTGCAGCTCTGGGTTGTCAAGGCTTTCTACCTGCCCGGCGTGGCGCCGCAAGACTTTGCAGAGGTTTGTTTGTTTTTTTTTTTTTGCACCCTGCTCTTTTTTCTTGCCTCTGTGCGATATGTTCGATTACTCTTAACTGAGAAAGAGCACAAATCATGGGAAAAGCCTTCTCCATGTCTTTTTTATATGTGGCAACAAGTATAGTTAATGCTTAATAACTAGAACGACTAGATGAGAGATCTTCCTCCTTCTGGTATTCGCTTATCTCGTTTTCACAGAACTAGCGTGACGGAACTAGCTATTTGCAAATCCGATCTTTCTAGCCTTTCGTGACCTCCTTTAATAGGATTTGTTTTTTTTGGAGATAATGACATGTATAGTCTTTGATTCGAAATCCTTACTCTGTATCACAATACATAAAGTTCCCTTTAAGGGATCTGCACACAACGATGGCAGATTCGTTTCTTGCAGCCAAGTCTCTGCTGCCTGTCATCTACTGGACGCATAGAGGTTTGCAAGTTGAAATCGGAAATTTGGCAATCAGTTTGTTGTCTCTGTTCATAGAGAAAAGACTATGCGTTGGTTTACAAATTGGGCATAAAATTTGGCTCGAACTTGACCCAATTTGTGAGTGACATCTGGAGTACTATGTCATGCATATGAAGGATGGGCATGTTCCATAGAAGGGCATGCATCTAGATGAGAAGTTCTAGATCCAGTAAGAGAAGTTTTTGGTTTGTAGTTTAAACCTGCCATGAAGGGCAGAGTCATATTCACTTCTAGATGAGAAGTTCTAGATCCAGTAAGAGAAGTTTTTAGTTTGTAGTTTAAACCTGTCACAAAGGCCGAGCCATTATGCAATGAGCTGTTTGTTCTCTTTACTTTCCTCCTCCTGCACTTTTTATCAGGCTAAATTTGTGCAGTGAATGGGCTAATTTGATGGAAGAGGTTGGTGTGCACAGGGAGCACAACTTCTGGTGAAGGTGAACAAGTTGACATCAATCAAGACACAGTTACCATATGAATACTACTCACTAAACTATTGTAAGCCTGAAAAGATTTTGAACAATGCTGAGAATTTGGGTGAGGTTCTCCGAGGTGACCGAATTGAAAACTCTCCTTATGAGGTGAGGGCAATTTCTAATTTATTGAATGCTCCCTGCAAGGATGATATTTGCAATGTGTGAATACTAAGTCCCTTGTAGTGACTTCATGGCAAAAGAGAGTTGTGGTTGTGACAGTGGCTCCTGTGCATGGCAGTTCCAAATGAAGGATCCCCAGTTGTGCAAGGTCCTTTGCCGGAAACAGCTTACAGAAGAAGATGTGAAGAACTTTCATGAGAAGATTGACAATGATTACCGTGTAAATATGTAAGTACCATGGAAAGGGCATGACTGCGCACAGAAGCTAGTTGCTTCTTTGATGCATGTAGTTCTTTTGAGGGAGAAAACCTTTTGTTACTTAAGTTGGATGGAAGTGCTTGTATTGGCTCTGTCTGAGATTTGTTGTCTAATTTGTTTTGTCCTAGGATTCTGGATAATCTGCCAGTAGCAGAACCAAGACCCAGAAATGAGAATGGTCACCAATTGACCAGCTATGACTGGGGGTTCCCAGTTGGCCGTAAGGACCCACCGGTGAGTGATCTCTCTTGTATCTGGTCACCACAACCTGCATTGAACTAGTTTATCTTATATGTATGGATACTGACTGAAAATTATGACACTATTGGAAGTTGATTAAGTTTTGTCATCTCTTGCAGGGAGGCTCAAAAGAGAAATACTTTATTAACAACCACCTCAGCTTTCGAGTCCTATATCACCAGGATACTGGTTCTCCCTATTCTCGTGTTGTGGGCTTTGAGGTGACTCCTCACAGGTTTGTGACCTCCTGATTTTGACAATGGCCTCTTGCAGTGTACCATTTCAAGGGCTTGGGTATAATATTAGTGCCAAGAAGTTGTTCTTTGACATTTGTGTTTGGGATCAATTAGCTGGCCACCACATCATTTGGGGAATAGTTGAAACCCACCCAGGCCAGATTACAATTTGCAGATCTTGCTTTTGTGCATGTTCAAGGTTTGCAACTGTATGCATTGGTATTTTATTGATTTCAGTTGTTTCTGTTGTTTAGTGTGAAGCATGAGTACGAGCGCTGGAATGAAGGTAAAACCAAGTTGTTGACATGCAATCCACATGAGAAGGTTTGGGTCTCTGATACACAGGCTGCTCAGGAAATTGAGGTTGGTGCTGAAATTGTCTTCAGTTATGATATTAATTTCAAGGTACTCTTCACAAATCCATCTTTCACCTGTGTTTCTTCTGGCACCTGTTTTGTTGTACTAGCCTATAATCTTGTTTGAGTTCTTGAGAGGTTTTCTGTTGAGAAATTATGTATATGTATGTGGGCCCAGGCTCAGGTCTTTAGTCTTCATGTGGTCTGTCGACACATTTGTGTGAGTTACAAAGTCTGGCGTTGGAGATGGATCAATTATCTGCTTCTGTTATGTGTGTACTTTAGCTCTTTCTATATTTGTGAGATTCTGTCCTCACTTTGTTGGTTCAATGTTTTGGTTACCTTGCAGATAAGCGACCTCAAGTGGGCATCAAGGTGGGACACCTATCTGCTCATGAATGAAGCCCAGATTCACTGGTTCTCCATCATAAACTCCCTCATGATTGTGCTGTTCCTGTCGGGCATGGTGGCAATGATCATGATGCGGACTCTGCACCGGGACATTTCAAAATACAATCAGCTTGAAACTCAAGAAGAAGCACAGGAAGAGACAGGCTGGAAGCTTGTCCATGGGGATGTGTTCAGGCCACCAGCCCAAGCTGGTCTACTTTGTGTATATGTTGGGACAGGGGTGCAGTTCTTTGGAATGGCAGTTGTTACCATGATTTTTGCTGTTCTTGGGTTCCTGTCTCCAGCAAATCGTGGTGGATTGATGACAGCTATGCTCATCCTCTGGGTCTTTATGGGGTTGTTTGCTGGTTATGCTTCTGCTCGACTATACAAGATGTTCAATGGCACAGACTGGAAAATGAACACCTTGAAGACAGCCATCATGTTCCCGGGGATCATATTCGTTGTTTTCTTCATTCTGAACAGCCTGATTTGGGGTGAGAAGTCATCAGGGGCTGTGCCTTTTGGTACGATGTTTGTGCTCGTGTTCCTCTGGTTTGGTATCTCTGTTCCCCTTGTCTTTGTTGGTAGTTATTTTGGGTTCAAGAAGCCAACAATGGAGAACCCAGTGAGGACCAACAAAATTCCCCGCCAGATCCCTGAGCAAGCTTGGTACATGCACCCAGTGTTTTCAATACTTATTGGGGGCATCCTACCTTTTGGGGCTGTGTTCATTGAACTCTTCTTCATCTTGACATCAATCTGGCAGCATCAATTCTACTACATCTTTGGGTTCTTGTTTATTGTATTTTTGATCCTTGTGGTCACTTGCGCGGAGATTACAATTGTGCTTTGCTACTTCCAGCTGTGTAGCGAGGACTACCATTGGTGGTGGCGGGCATATCTTACTTCAGGATCATCAGCAGTCTACCTCTTCCTGTATGCAGCCTTGTACTTCTTCACCAAACTCGATATTACGTTGATTGTGTCGGGTATCCTCTACTTTGGCTACATGATCATCATCTCATATTCATTCTTTGTGCTCACGGGCACAATAGGGTTTTATGCTTGCTATTGGTTTGTGCGAGTCATCTATGCATCAGTGAAGATTGACTGAGGGAAGTGTCTGATAAAATCATATCTTGATCCCCATGTGGATGATGTGCCACTCCTACAGGGTGTTGTTAGGGAAAGTTTCTTAGATATGAGGGCAAAAGGCAGAAATTGTAGACAAGATTATCTAAGGCTAGAATCTGAGTGAGACCTAAGAGTTTCAAGCGGCTTGGCATGTTTCTGACTGTTGATGGTTGGTACATTCCACATCTCATTTCATGGGGATGATGATGCAATCTTTTAGGGTACATTGATACAAAAAACTCCAGTAGGAAGAGATTTGACAGTGCCATATGACTATATGATGATACCTTTGAGGTCAAGTATGGCCAGGAGTACCTCAAATGATGGGCTCTTGGATAGGCCAAAGTGTTCCACTATCTCAGTTTATTTCCACAGGACTTGGCTAGGTTGTCATGCATGAACAATCTGATGAGGTATTACAGATGAATTATTAGAGATGAATCAATTGTCCGTCTCTTGAAGTCTCCTCTGGATTTCAATTTCTGTCTTTGTGTGTGGATAAGTATTTGTAGTTTGACAGCAATTTAGAGCAATTTCTATTGCAAGGGAACATTACAAGAATTTTTTTTTGTAGAGCTTGTTGTTTGAGAGCTAGTTCTATACCAGATGGTTTTGTTTGGACTCTGCATACTGTGTATTACAGTGTGCAAGGAGGTCCAATCCTGACATTGATGAACAACCATGTCTTAACTGCACTCCTAACAGAGAGAAAACTAGAAACTGGTATGACTTTCTACTCTTCTTTACTGCTATGTTTCTGTGGATTTTTGCATAGAGTATACCAGAGCATTGTGTAAATTGTCTTTCCAAGTCGGTGGCATTTGCTAATATATTGCAGAGTTCAGCAAGATTGTGACTATAGACAACTAGTTCGGTTTTGTCACAGGTTACTAGCTTCTCTTTTATCATGACTCAAGTTCCAAGGAAGTAATCTCTTGGGCACTAATCATGAGGTGACAACACCTTGGTCCCCAAGAGTAGTTTTCTTGGTTGCAGTTTTGCCCTTGATTGTTTCACCGGTGTTTTCAATCACATCACCAACTTTCTTAGCTGCATCAGAATCTGTCGCATCCTTGACTGATGCTCCCATATCCTTGATCGTCTCTCCAATTTTGTGTGCAGCATTTGTAGCCCCAGACTTCACTCCACCTTCAGGTTCATTTAGTTCATCCCTCACCAAATTATGCACCTGCCGCTCCTCCTCCAACTCATTGCTGTTGGATGTACTTGACCCCTTTCTGTTACCAGTGATATTTGCAGCAGCACTATTCTCCTGCTTATTTTCAATACCTGCATCAAAAATGTACCTTTTCACCACTCATTGAAAGCTTCAAAGATTGTCTATGCTGTAAGACATGTCTGCTTGCTTCCTGAAGACTGAGAAGTTGTGCAGTTTCAGGTTGAAGCACCACGTGTAAGAAGCACCATTGTGATCTATGTTCTGTTGGAAAATACAGATCCTTGGTTGCTTCCAAGGTCAGGTGAGAAAACTGAAATGCCATTGTATCTTGAGTTCTCAAAAACCTGGAACTCAAAAGCTTCGTACAACGTTGCAGTAGAGAGATAATCCGAGATGCCATGACAAACAACAAAAATGAGCCTTCCAAAGGGCATCCCCGTTATTCACACAATCTGATCGAAGTCTTGAGATTCCAGAGCTCTCGTCTAGGGGTAGGATGCACAATACTCCTCCAGTTTCACAGCAAGCAGCCAGTTGTGGCGGGGGGAAAGACTTACTGTTGGAGGCAAAAAAGCCGTGGTTCAAGAATTGATGCAAACTTCTTGGCTCAAAATCTCGTGCAGAAGTTGTTGCAGTCGGTCTTTCGACAATCTGCACTCGGACTGCGGCGGAGTTGATGGCACTCACATGCATCCTCAGGTTCCTTACTACTGCAGCCATCCTAAAACTAAAAATCTAATACTGCCTCAAACAAATCAGTCAAGAACAATTCACAGAAAGCAGAAGCGAACACAGCAGATTTCCTCGAGTACGAGGGTGGTGGATTCATACAAGGCTGAGAGAAGACAAATCCAGCGAGAAAATACCAACAAAGGAATGTGGGACAGGAGGGGGGAATATGCACAAGCGTTCTACACTTGCAGACACGTTGAATGACCAACAACAAAGCTGCTGCAGCACAGATATCTTGCCTTTGAAACTCCCACTTCCGTCGCCATGCCCGAGCACACACGTCCCTCCCGCACAGTGCCCTCTCATGTACGTACATACCTAGATCTAGGCACACTCGCTCACACATACATACATCCATACATACGTATCACGCTTTTCCCGAGCTCGCATCGAACCGGGGGAGACAGGACCAGACCTAAGCCGAGGCAAGAAGAGACTACAAGGACGGAATTAGGGTTTGGAGCTCTCTCTCTTTTGGCTGTGCGTTCTAGTTTGTCCGCCGTCTACGACTCGTCTTCTTCTTCATTCCTCCTTAACAAGGTCTCTCTTCTCGCAAGCGTTTTACCATGGTACGTAACTCGCGCCTTTTCTCTTGTTTGTGGCTGCTTTCTAGAGGTTTTTTTTTAATTTTCTGATGCGTGGTTAGAAGCTTGGGTTTTTTTTTGTAGGAAGCTTTCTTTGTCTTTAATCGGTTTGGTTTGCTAGAGTCTTTTCTCTTGTTTTTTTGCTTCAAAGTTTGTGCTTGTGTTTTTGGTGGATGTATAGAGGACTTCTTAGTGCAGCGGGTTGTTTCTTTAAGAGAGGTTTTTGTTTGTTTTAGAGGCTTTTCTTGTGTGGAGCGTTTATGCCTGCGGATTTTTTTTTTTGCAGGCGGACTTAGATCCAGAAGTCGGGTCTGTGCAACCGAAGAAGAGAACCTTCAAGAAGTTTACCTTCCGGGGAGTCGACCTCGATGCTCTCCTCGATATGAGCTCTGATGAGCTCGTCGAGCTTTTCCATGCCCGTGCTCGCCGCAGGTTCGTTCTTTACACGTGCACGACTGTGGAGAATGTTTTTTGCGCCTTTGGCTTCTGTCACTATTGAAGGATTTCTAGTCCCTTTCTTTCCATTCTCTAGGAGATTTCTTTATCTTCGTTGAAGATATTCTGATTTGTAAAGTGTTTGTAGAATTTCTTTCTCTGCAAGTGCCATTGTATCAATTTCTCCTCTGCTGCAGAATGACGAAGCTGAATGATTGCATGTTGGGATCGTTTTACATGGTATCAGGTTTCAAAGGGGTTTGAAGCGCAAGCCCATGGCTTTGATCAAAAAGCTTCGCAAAGCTGTAAGTGCAACTGTATACCAATAAGCTTGGAACCATCTTTTATCTGTGCAGATCAACTATACTCTGTTTGAATATATGGGAGTTTTGATGGTGGATTCTATTTTCCAAAATTGCAGAAGCGTGAGGCTCCTTCAGGTGAGAAGCCAGAGCCAGTGAGGACTCATCTCCGCAACATGATCATTGTCCCAGAGATGATTGGAAGTGTGATTGGTGTGTACAATGGGAAGACCTTTAACCAGGTTGAAATCAAGGTATGTGGGATTGTCAAACATTACCCATGGTCATGACTGCCTCTCATGGCAGTGAAACATGTTGATAGTATACATAGAACTCAGCATGGTACATTTTCCATTCGTGGCACAGCTTTGAGCAGGAGTAATTGTGTCACAAATTGAGATGGATTATGTTGCCATTTAATCACTGGATGCTTGCTTTGGATTGTGTATATCTGAATTTGCATTCAGCTCTCCATCAGGTTATAGAAAATCTCAATCTGGCTGTATGTGTTTTGTTGCTGTGGTACATGAAGTATTTTGGTAGTGTGAGGTTTGTTCCTTGTTCTTTGGTAGAACTTGCACTTGCTTTTCTAATTGCTGTTTTTTAGGCTCTGTCCCTGACTTGTTTGTTTTGGCATGCAGCCGGAGATGATTGGCCACTACTTGGCAGAGTTTTCCATCTCCTACAAGCCTGTGAAGCATGGTCGGCCTGGTATTGGAGCTACACACTCATCTCGTTTCATACCACTGAAGTAGACAGAAGCTGCAAGCTACCCTATGTGTTTGTGGCATTCTGTAGTGAGCTTTTCTGCAGATCAGAGTGGACAAATTCCAATGTCCAAGCTCCAATTTTGTCTGGAGTGGTTAGGGGTTGGCTTCTGCTTGGATTGGTGATTACAGATTATGCACATGTTTCATGATATTGTGCATTACCTTTGTTTTGGTTCTCAAAAGATCATGCTATCAAAGTTCTCTGCCTTGTTTCTCTCTTTCGTCTTCCTCTTTTCTTCTTGGGTATCTTATTTTTCTTTCACAATTTGTGTTCCTGTTTCTTGTTGGTTTCCTCTATTGTTTTGTTCTCTTTTAGATTTTGTTGAGCCAGGCACACATCATGGCTGAGTCTTGCCATTTCTGCTGTTCTTCTGAGAAAACCGAGAGCAGTGACTAATTTATCATATTGACCTTGACCTTACATCATGGCTGAACTCAGGACGCAGATTGTGTATAATGGTTTGCCCAAGTTTTGGGAAGATTATTATATGCTTATCTACACCCACTGTTGGGAGCTGATGAACTCAGTGGGTAGTCATGGCAGCTTGTCACTGCTGTTTGTGATGAAGGTGATGATGGTCTGTCACTTTGTGAGTGACTCTCATGAGGTTATGATGCTGGAAAGAGGATTATGGAAAAATGGGTGAAGGAAGCATGAAACCCAAATTGACAATAGTTAGCATTTTGAAGTGCAAATCTTTAAATCTCCTCTTTTTGGCTACCCACTGAAGACCAAATATTTTTATCTGGTTATTCTTATTAATAATTATTCGACTTCTGGCAGTTGAAACCTCCAAAATCACTTCATTTTTTTTTTTTAAATTTCACTTTCTGGCAAAAGATTTTCAGTAAATGAAATGCTGATTCATGCCAGTATCACATTGACGATTCTAAAATTTGACTCATTAAGAAAGTATTTAATTTTTTTAATGTGTGTACTGTGTGAAAAAGAAATGAAGTTGCTTAATATCCTCTTTTTAAGGGGATTGGGTTTTTACATCTCAAATGCTACTATGGTTCTAGTTAGGGTTTGGAAATTTAGGACTCAAATGCTACCATGGTTCTAGTTAGAGTTTGGAAATTTAGGACATTCAAAATATCACCATCGTCTAAACTCTAAACCTCTTACTTTCTTGAATTTGTTTGAACAATGACCTTCTTTCAAGACTTTTTAATTCAGGTCAAATCATGCATCTTTCCTTTCCAACCTTTGCTGAAGGTAGTTAGCAATTTTTTGTCACCTTATAGTCCTTCAACACTTAGAATTAGGGTCATTAGTGTTAGAAGCTTTAACACCTAGTTAGCTAAATTTATATGTAAACAGTAAACCTACCATACGTGTAGGTGTCATAAAACTTTTATCATGAAGTAAATGTTGTTGCAATGTTCACACATGTTCCTCATGATATCTTTAACATCATGATGATATTTCTAATATTGTGCTATGTTGGAAAAATAACACCATCATCTACACCATTTCATGAAAACTTGGACGTAGGTTATTTTGATTTCCTCCTTTTTGTTTTAGTACTTTTGCATTTCTTTGCTCACTTCTTCATTTTACATTTCTTTCTTTAATCTTGCTCTTCTCTTGCTTTCTATATGTTACAATCCTCTTCCATGACTTATAGAGAATGTGGTTGGGAAGCACAATCAAGAGCATCATGGGCAATGAACTTGGAGGTGGCACTTCTAATAGTGGTGTAAATAAGTATATATATAGATAGTAAGAAATGTGCACGAAGGAGAACATCGAAAGCAAAAGAGAGAGAATGCTGATAATGGATGATCTTTAATGATTTTAGTTTTGAAAAAGAAAGAAACGTGCTTACACATGATGTACAAATTTTGGAGATATAACTTGTAAGTGGTGTGTGATTTCAAGTGTTGGGTATGGTTGGTTGTGTGCCTTGTGTTATGACAATTTTGCAATTGCTTTCAAGTTATTCTTGAAGAAGTGTGTGAATGGTCAAAAGCAATGACTAGAGACCAAAAAGAAACCAAAGCTTAGGGTCCATTAACAAGGGGTTAAGGAACCAATGAATACCAAGCTTTCTAAATTTGTAATACTTTGTAGGGAAGAGTGGTTAAAGGCCAATAAAATGGCTTTAGAAAATAGCAAGCCACCTAAGTGGCATGTAGCCACCTCTATTGTGTATCTTTCTAGGGAGTTGTTGAACCTAGCAAGTAGGGGTTGTACTTGGTTTGTTATTATTTTTTTATCATTTGCCTAGGCATTAGGTGCGAGTGACATAGGAGCAGTGTATTGTCCCATTTTCTTTCTCTTGTGATCTTTTGATGACTTTTTTCTCTTGAGTGCATCATTGATATAAAGTTTACAAGGTTGTGTTTCTTCCTCTTTTTGCAATTGTGTATTGTTGCAAGTTTGTGCATCTTTTTGTTTTATTTGTTGTTGCAATTTTTTTGGGTCTTTTGTGTTTTCTTCTTTTTTGTCTTCTATGTTGCATTTTTTTGTGTGTGTGATGTAGGTCATTGACATGGTGCATTTTTGTGCTATTTTGATCTCTTCTTTGTGAAGGTGTTTCTTTGATTTGATTGTGCATCTGCCTTTTTACAACATTGCTATGATTCAGTGTATGTTCATTTCAAAATTGTATTTTGATGTTTTTATCTTTATTATTATTATTATTATTATTATTATTTAAAGTGATGGTGATGGATTTATGTTTTTAAAAGTGATGTTTAATACATTTGTTTTTTTTAAGTGTCGTAAGTTTTTCTAAATACTATTTGTCATGTTGTACACATGATTATCACAACAATGTTGGTATTGTGGTCTAGTCATTTTTGTTTTCTTGATTAAAATTTTGAGTGAGCTTTGTAATGTGCTAGATTGAAGTTGTATTTCAACAAACATTCTTGATGTAAATATGACAATGATTATTGGCTTCACAATTTTCACATGATTAAAAATATTGTTTAATTGAAACCTTTAATTTGGAAGTAGGACACAATGTATTGTCCTTTTATTTTAGTTGACGTATGTGTTGCTTGTGTGTTTTATAAGGTGGCACACAACACCAATCTATTTATGCATAGTGAACTTTTTGTTGTAAGTAAGCCTACAATCTTCCTTGTTGTTTGAGAGGTGATAGAAGCTATCAACATTGTGTTCAAAAACATGATGGCCTAACTATTTGAATCCCATGGATGTAGTCATGTATGGATTCAAAAGCTTTTGTACTCTTCCTAATGTTTAGGGCGCCATAAATGCTATTCACTTTTCTATTGCAAGACCTATGGGTGCATTTAGTGGGGATTACTATTATCATTAACCTAGGGGTTACATTGTGTTATTTCAAGTTGTGGTTGATGACAATAAATAGTTCATTGATTTGTTTGTGGGGTTTCGTGGGAGTGTGAAAATTTGTGCATTTTTAGAAGATCAAGCTTTTAGAATGAACTGTAATATCATGGATTGTTTAATTTAGACAAAGGATGTAAAAAAGGTTTTTTTTACTTATTTACTAATGGATAAGGGGTACCCCTTGCTTGATTAGATTTTGAAACTTCAAAAAGATGAGGACCATAACATTTTAGAGAATCTTTTCAACAAAAAACAAAAATGAGGAACGTTTGTTGTAGAAAATGCACATAGAATCCTTAAAAATTCCTTTTCATAAACTTCATGGTAGAATAGAAATTTATGTTGCAATTGTATTTTGACTTGGTTTGTTGTTGTTGTATGTTGAATAAAGTTTTTTTAAACAAGAAAAAACATATGTGGATTGTATCTTACATATTTTTAAAAGAGTAGTAGTTGTAGAAATATTTGTTAGACTTCAATTGTAATTACCTTGCAATTGAAGATCAAGACTTGTGACACCAAATCATGCACATGATGAAAGATTTACAAATGTTGACGAACAAGAGACATTTGGTGAGAATTAATGAGCAAATTTAAATGTTTATCTTGGGCACCATAACAATTTAGTTTGAAATAATTGAGGGCAATGTAGAGTCAAGTGAAAAATGTAACCATTTTGATAAAAACTCAATTATTCCAATTTCACAAGCTATTTTAAAGGTGTTTTATGTCAATGCATTTGTGTTGTTTATCAACTTGGTGTGGATATCATTAAAGCTCAAAATTGTCGTAGATTGTCTTTCATGTACATCATTTTCATCACATTTGTAAGTCAAAAGATCACATCCACCATTCCATTCTACTTGTGGTTTATTTTTGCATTTTCATTTTGTAATATCCAGCCTCTTGAATTTGAATTTGAGTTTGCAATTTTTCTTGTGCTTGTGACCTTCAAGTGGAGCAATCTTTAAGCTTGTTTCTCCATTTTTGTCAATGGATGTTAATTAACATCTTGTTGCCTTCTCTTGGAAATTCCACCATAATGTTGTTGGTAGTAAATGATTTTTAAAAAAAAATCATGCAAAGTAGAGGAGGAGCCTTCTTGAAAAATCTCACAAATGAATTTGAATCCTTCTTTAGAGTTATGTTGTCATTGAGAATTTTGGTTGTGTAAAATTGATTATATGTTGGTGGTGTGCAAATTGGTGGACTTCTTGAAGGTATTGTTTCAACTACAATGTTCTATCTTTGTGGGACAAATGATGAAAGGGAAAAAGTTTGTTTTGCATTAATTCTTGGTGAAATGGATGTTATGCGTTGCCTTCTTGAGACCCTTCTTGCCCTTTGAAAAGGTTAGTACTTTTTTCATGTCGTGTAATTAGTCTTGGAAACACAAGCACATAAATGTTGTCATTTGGAGACCTTGAATTGCAAACATGAGGTGGTCGTAACATGGGTCTACTACACATAAAAAATTCAATAAATTCATACATGCCTTTGTTTTAATCTCATGGTAGATTCACTATTCCTCTCACTTGAGGTGTAAGGTCGCAATATTCCATGTCACGGCCAATTCCTATCATATAATCGAAGAGTTATTTGAATCTTTTTACATAGCTCCCCACTTGTCTTTGCAAGTTGTGGTGTTCCAAGGCAAAGGTGAGTGTTTGCTTGAATATATGCATGGCAATTGCAATCTTCCTCCAATTGATTGTTAACGTTAAAAGGTTAAGTTGTTGTCACTGAATAAAAGTGACAAGGTAGTGGAGAGGAGAGTGTGAATTATCTACCTATTAACAAGCGCCGCCTTATATGGCTCTACTACCTGCTATGGGCCATGGCGACTTCAAACCACCAACGGTTAAAGTAGAAGATGTTATACAAGAATTGTTAGCATACATAGATGTTAACCCCTACAAACTTTGCCCAAACTTTGTGGGTGTTAGCCTAGTGCAACGTTTTGGCTTAAAAGAAGTCGGGTGGAGAAAAAGCTTGAGAATCATTCAAGTCTAGCTGCCGGGAATTTAGTGTGCAGCTGCAATATAGGTGGCTTGTAAATTGGGAGGAGGAAAAAGGAGATGATGATTAATTCCAACAGGATCAGCTCGTACATATGGAGGTATTTTTGATAATGTTTTTTTGCATGTACAAGATATAGCTTGCACCTTCTTTATTTTCACACATTGCCTCCACCTAATTAGTTTGGTACATTAGGCTCATACAACTGATGCTCAAGAGAGAGGGTCTGCGGGAATGCTATAGAGAACCATACCCCCGGACACTTCAGGTCTAAGTAAAAATTCAGCTTTTTGCAGTTCAGATTGGACTCCAACTATGCCGTTAGAATCCAGAAATTCCAACATCTAAATGTTCTAGTTTAAGTGAGTCTTACACTGAGGGAAAGAGTCGTTCTTAGTGAGTCACTTTTTATCTGACTGGTATTCAATTGGCAACTTGCTATAGACTCCAAAAATCCACACCCAGTCTAAATCCTGCTAATTCTTGAAGAGCATTTTCCACTTGTGCAAAATGGAGCTCTCAAAAGACCTGTTGTGACAATCAGGTCAGTAATTTAAGATCAGATCAGCAAGTTTTGTTACCTACCTCTTAAACTACTGACCCACTTCCTTTATACGAGAACAACCAGGCTACAGGGCACAGCTCCCCTGCTCAAAGCAAATAAATGAATGCCATGCCAGCAAACTTTCTTAACCCATCAACTACATACTGTTTATCACCAAGTGATTTGGTGTGTTCAAGAAAACAAAGACCAATATCAAACCAAAACATGGCACACACCTCATACTGAATCCATTAGCCTACTCAATACCTCATTATCTTTAGCTTCATGTGGTTTCAATAGAATTATTGTTCACACAAAGCTACTTCCCAGTGTATTTAGGGAAATGAGCTCAGACCAACATCAAACTGAAGGATAGCACACCCATTTACTGAATTCCATAGCCTGTTCCACACCATGTCTCTAGCAAAGCTCAAAATATGTGTGCAATTTTTTATCACAAATAAAGACAAAAATGAGCCTCTTAGTAGTTTTGAGCTTGTCCTGAACTCAGCTTGCCACACAATATATACTAGTCACAAAATGACTTTATAATCTGGTACTAGGTAGTTTAGTTTGACCTTGCAAGTACCAAACAACCTGCCCCACAGCCTAAGCATCCCTAATAAACAACAAGACTGCTCAGAATTATTCTGTAAAAGTAGAAACTAACAGGTGACTGACTGACCCCAAGATGAAGTGATCCTTGGGTCCCTGTGTGTCTCCCTGATCTGCATACAAGAATGTATTGCAGACATTTACCCAGCTACATAAGAGCTGTTACCTTTGGTCTCAAGCTGCGAGCCAATCCTTCAAAGCTCTTGGATAATTGCACTTCATCAAGGCTGACTTGGAATGTTCCACTGCCAGCACTTGCCATGTCCTTCAGGATATGGTTGTATGAATTAGAACCAAACTTGATGGTGTGGAAGATGAGCTTGGGTTCAACCTGCTTCATCCCTTTCACACCTTGGACTGGGTCACTACCTCCATTGTTTTCACCGTCACTCAGGAAGATAACAGTAGGGCTTTTCCTCTGGATCGCCTGAATCTTTGAAGCTCGACTAAGAAGTGCCTCTGCCTCAGCAATGCCACAGGAGTAAGTTGTACCACCACCGGGGTGGTATTGAAGGAGCTGGTCAGTAAGATTCTCTGCCATATCCTGGCACTCAAATGCTGTGGTGGCTGTTGTATCAAACAGCACAACAGACATGGAGTCTTTAAGACCAGCTGCTAAACGAGTTCGTATAAACCGGACAATAGCATCATACACACTTCCAAGTCTGTTTGCATGACTTTGTGAGAATTTCACTAGTGTTGGTCTGCAATCTGCCATACCCATGGATGAAGATCGATCGATGACAAAGATCACATGGTTCACCATGTTCTTGGAGTGGTCACAGGAGAAGTAGTGCCCATCATCAGTGACATAGCCTGTTCCAGAAACTTGAGCTTTGGCTTTTGGGATTGGTGCATGCCACAAAATCTCTGGACAACACGAAATCTGCTGCTGAGCAGGGCTGGCTGAAGAGGAACCCACAGCAGAACTGACATGATCACTTGAGGGGCATTGGTGATTGCACAGAGCAAACTGCTTCTGGTCTTCCTCACTGCAAGGATCTTTAAAACGCATGTGTTTCCAAAAGGCAGCATGAGTGAATTCATCTTTTGGGGCATCAAAATCCGGTCCATATTTGCGAGTTTCATGTCTGGCACCTGGATTGACACAAATTTTACAACATGCTAGAAGATTACCACATGTCTGGATAACTGAAGAATCAGGAACAAAGCTATGGTACAGAACTAAAGTGTTTCATGCACAAGATATGCTCACAAAGACAGTTTTAAGTTGAAAGCACAGATGTGTGCAACCATATTTTGAACACAAGGATCACTACCTTCCATAATCTTGCCTGCACATGCACCATTGTTGTGTTTCTGGCAGGGAGTGAGATGAATATGACCACGGCCCTGGGCCTTGCAATACATCATGCACATCTCTGCCAGCCCTGACTCTCCCCATGTGTACTTGCGATCTAGGATCTCAAAATCTTGAACCTCAGAGACAAAGTTTACACTTCGCATGTTGCCATGAGTCGTGTTGTGAAGTCCAGCATGCATGAACGGAAGGTTGCAGAAATATTGACATGCCTGACATCGTGTATCACAGAAGTGAACTACATTTGCATTCATTGTATGTGAATGTGGGCCATCATGGTGTTCCTGCATATTGAGGAATGTCAGTTGAATCAAAGAATGGACATGATAGTGCATTCCAGTGCTCGTACTGTCATCAGGAGATGGCATCAACTTCATAACCTACAAACAAAGGTGCTGTATGCTTACCTTGAAAGGCGGGATTGCGATGCAGCAGTCCTTTCTATTCCCATTTTGCTCCGACACGTGCTCATACTCGAAGGTTGAGCGTTTACCTTGATAAGTGCAAGTTTTCTTCACAACTTCCGTTCGCACTTCACAGAGTCCAGGTGTTTCACACTGCTCAGTGCATTGATGTTCATTCTCACAGAAATGGTGATTCAGAACGTGATTCCTTGGTTCCAAATCATGAAAATGATTTGCAGAAGCACAGTTTCGATTGCATCCAGGCATAGTGCACTTCGCTGGGCACATCTTCTCATGGCAGGCATGTTGTTCATGGTCTCCTAACTCAATAGGGGTGACACATGGATTTCTGCAGGCAGGGAGAGAACACTTCTCCACACACATGTGCTGGCGAGAGTTACATTTGTGTTCACCCTCATGCCTTGCTTTCAGTGAACAGTTCTTGTTGCAGTTTGATGTTTTCCCAGCATAGCTGCAATCCATACCACAAGTATGTGCTTTCTGCTTGCAATCATGAGGACCTTCGTGTCCTGCTAGATCGCTGCAGTCATTCCCTTGTGATTTGAATATGAAGGATGCTGAAGCATCAACATTGTCATTAGAACAATATGTACACATCTGCATGCATCTGTGATCTCCCTTGCAAGAATGATCTCTGGGATGGGAGCGCTCAAGAATACAACAAAGGAAGCATCGCCCACACTTGGAGCCACAAAGAGACAATTGCTGCTGAAGATCTGCTAGCATTGTCAAAGCCTCAAGGTGCAATTTCTGCGCGTCTCCATCCTGCTGGAAACCTGCTGTATTGGCACTCAGCCACTCAAGTGTCCTGCATACACATACATAGAACAATGATTGACATCAGAAGTTCTGCGTGGGTACAATGTCATCATAAATATTGTGAGCTATGACCAATATTTCCAGGTGAGCCTCTCACTGGCAGATTTTTGTGAAGTGCAGCTTGATCGAATTACCAGTTGGATCTTGTTCCAAAACCCACTCACCTGCGTTTTCGCCTGTGTGCCAATGCTATGAGGAAGTTCTGAAATGCAGCATGCCATCTTTCATCATCCGAACCCTTTCGTGCAACCACGAGCTCAAATGATTTTCTCAGTGGATCCAAGATAGAACCAATCACCTACATCATAAAAATCAGGTATCTGACACCTTAGGGATGAGCTATGGAGTAAATTGAGGTCTATCCAATGTTGGCAAAGTGCATGCTATGATGTACAATCCTTTAAGATTGTGATCGGATATGTACAAAGTATTACCTGATTCTCATGAGGAGCCATTTGCACATTGGTATCCACCAACTCAAAGACCTCACCATCCACATGCAAAGGAGCAAACTCTGGTATTGCTTCCTTTGTATCAAAATTTATGAGATGGTTTTCAGCAACTGCAACATCAGCCAAACAACCTGATGATATCACGGAAATCAAATGTCTCCTCAGCAAGGTAATCTTGAATGCCACACGCTTCGAGTCAATGGGTGACCAGTCTTTTGCACTGATCTGTGCAATAACTAGTTTCAAGTCTCGATTGAAGCTTCGGCCATTCTGATTGTGCGAATGCAGCCCTTGGACAGTTTCTGCAATTTGATTGATGCTTTCTTGGAACTCTGAGCGATGGAAGGGCGGCATGGAAGCGATTGCCACATTTCCACCATACATCTTCGTTAGAAAATTGTGTTGCGTTTTGTTGCAGATTTTGGCTATCTTTTCATAAAATTCATTCTCCAAGTCCTCCACATCTGCTCCATCCACGTCTTTGATGGCCATGTAGAAGAGACCTTTGAAAAGCTTGTCATCTTGCTTGACCAAGCTTACACCACTCTGAAATCTTTCAAAAACTGCTTCCGTCTCCTTGTCCAGATGAAAGTCCTGCAAACATAAAACAGAATACAAGTAGACCACATTAAGAGAGTTCTTCCTCACCTTGGAAACTATGCTGTTCTGCAGACAAGAAATGAGAGATGGCAGGAAATTAACCTTTTTATTAAAGATTGTGATGTTACTGATGGCTGCATTGAGGAGGGAAAGTAGCATGTCTTCTTGTTCACTGCGCTCAAAGCTTCCAAGGCCCTCGAAGTCAAGAAGGACATAGAGGCAACTTGATGTGGGGCAGATGGTCATCCAAACACCATCTGTGCAACGTCCTCCAGCCACATCAAGCAGAGAACCACTCAAGTGGTTCAACAAATATGATTTACCACTGCTTTGTTTGCCCATTGATGAAATCACCTTGATGTCTCCCACCCAACTTTCCAGCACAGACTCATAAAATCCAAATCGGATTAACTCTGCAAGGGAAAGAGCATCTCCATAGTTGAGGTGAGGTAGAATTTGTAGCCCATCAACAAGGGGCTTCAGGCTGTTATTCTCTGCCCTTGCAATTTGGATGGGTACCAAGCAAACAAGATGTTGCATCCAAAGTCCCATTGGGGTGTTGCTGCAAGAGGTTGATGCTTTTGCCATGTGCAGTCCATGGGTTTTGTCAAGATCTGTGATATATGCATCAAACAACTGTGCCACAAAGGAGATTTTGAAGAGACTGAAATCCTTTCCTTTCTCTTTCTGCAGTTTTTCAATCCCATGTTTCATGTGATGGATGCACCTCTCACCCAGTTTAAATGTCGGATCATGCAACCCCATGGAGTCTCTCAATACCAATTTTAAGCAATGCTCCACGTTTTTACCATGGGTTTCAGCCAGAGGAGGACTGGTTGAGTACTTGTCAAATATATGATACACGTAGTCCAGCTCTGGACATGAACTAGCATCTTTCTGCACTGGTCTTGATCTTCCTCCCTGGTCTCCATTCACATTGTTCTGAACCTTGGCAAGCTGACAAACCTCAGAGACTGAAGTGATCTCTAACAGTTTAGAACATATGAGCTCTGGTCTCCTGCTGTCATGTATCAGGAGGTGCATCTGTGGGCCAAACCACACCATCTTTGCCTCCAGGCTCTTGATGTCACTCACAACGATGTCACCAAGCTCCATGGTCTTCAAGTGTGACATAGTATCAAGCCTGTAAATGTCAAGTACTAATACACAAGCCTCGGCACAGTTTTGAGAGTTGTGAACTTCAACATCTGTGTAAAAACACAATCACATTCCCACATGAATTGATTGTTTCAGAAGCAAAAAGCTAACCAACCTGTGTGTCTTGGGAACAACATTGTATGCATTTTTACGCATTTCTTGAGCAATTGTACAAGCAAGTTCTGGAGCAATGCATACTGTGAAACTCAGTTGTGAGATCTTTAGAAAGCGAATGGATCATTATGGAGAAAACCAAACAGAACATACCCGTATAGTCTTGAGCCAAAGATGGGGATTTTGAAGCATCTTCATCCTCTGTCTCTTTGTCACTTTTGTTCATGTTTGCCTTGCTTTTGGAAAAAGTGATGAAGCAAGCTCCATCTGCTGAAATGCATGCTTTGCAAAATGGAGCAGGAAGCTGAATTTTTCCAGGGTGAAACATTGCAGGCTGGGTCAATTCAAGCACTCGCACACATTGGGCATCATCAACCAGCACAAGCTCACCTTTCCCCAGCACAAATTCCATCCATATGAGGTTGCTGCTCCCCACATAGTCATTCAAACTGACTTGGATACCAATCCAGTCCAAGTTATAGAAAGTATCATCAAATCGGAAAATATTTATTGAGGTTGTTGGCTGGGCATATATGGCCAAGAATTTTGATACTTCTTCAAAGGCCAAAATATCAATCACCTTCTTGAAACTTCTGATGGGATTAGTGTTAGTCAGGTCACTGCCGTGCTTTGAACTGAGGTAGATATCATGAAGTGGCTCTCCCACAAACTGCTGAATGAAGACTAGTATCTGGCCAGATCTCAAGTACACAACTTTCGACAATTGTGTTTTGCGAGAGTCTATATCAATCAACTTGTGTGGTGATGAAAACTTGGGGTTCAGCAAGTGGTCTTGCTTCAAATTCACTGCATCCAGATCCTTCTTCATTGGAGCAAGCTCGATCATATTCCATGTGACATTTTCCTTCTCCATCACCTGAATTACAAGCCAGGAAAAACAGCAGAGAGATTATTAGATTGCCCACTAACCATGATTGCATGGCTCTCTATTAGCTACTACTTCCAATTCATCAGCAGTTCCATGTAATGTCAATAACCACAACAATATCCAGGCATTTGCAGACATGGAAAGCACCCAGTTCTTGAAGTTCCAGCAGAAACAATATTCATTCTAAATTGACATTTTCGGTAAATGACATTTGAGGTGGTCCCTCAAATGGATGATTTGACTCACCTCTTTGGTAAAATTGATGATAATAGAGCTGTCATTGGGAAATCCTTGAATCCAGTTAGTGATCTTACCAACTGTGGTCCTGTCCTTTGGTGAGCAACCTGTGATTGAAAGGGTTGGAAGCTCTGATCTCTTCTGTGAGAAATTCTGTCGCAGGTTCATTATATATGATCTCTCCTCATCTTTGGCATGCTGTTCTAGCTCCTTTATCTCCTGGTCAAGGTCATTCCTGACTTTTGTTCTCAAGTGTGGCACTATGTTATTCCTCACCATCATGGCCACTTTGGCATGGAATGCATCTCTGACTTTCTTGTAGATGGCACAACATGCAATTATCACTTCTCTGTCAGGAGGCATTTCTTCAACATCTGCTGGCAATCCTTGGCTCTGGATCCTTGTCCACTCACTTTGAAGGCACTTAACCATGTCACTGGACAAGTGTGCAGATGAAGAGAACTCATCAAAAGAACCAGACATCATTGCCTGAATTAGTGATTGTAGATGATCATGGATCGGAGGATTGTGTGAAGCAAGGATTGGCCTGATGCAAGTCTCAATGGCAAAACCAACAAGTGATGCTCGTTTCTTAAGAGAGTCCAATATTAGGAGATCAGCAAAAGAAGCTATCCAGCTCTTCATAGGGTCTGATTCTGGAACTTTGTGAACTTTGATGCCATGTTCAACCTTGAATCTCAAAGGTTTACCACCATATGAATGATTCTGTTGTAGTGTGATAAATATGGGCTGGCATATCAGAACAGGCCCTGCTTCACATTGTCCCTCCATGGTTGAGAATCTGATAGTCAGTCCTTTAGTGTGCTCATTATTGTCACTCACCTGTAGACAATACTCTTGACCATACCAGACAGGTCCTAATGGCCCAACCCCAGAGTGCTTGCTCTCACTTATGATGAAGCGCTCCTTCTTCCTAAGACTCTTACTTGTAGGGAAAGTCCTGGCTTCAGTTGGTGATGCCATGAAACTGATTTCAGAGCCAAGAAACAAGAGCTGTGAGTCAGAGGAAGTAGCCCTGAACCCTTTGATCCACAGCCCACACATCTCGAGTTCAAGCTGGGAACCAAAGGCCTCCCTGGTCATAGTGTCCATACCCAATTCACCATTTGAAGCATTCCCCACATGTTGCCACAGTCCACTGTTGGAATCAGCTCCCTGCAAAAACCGAAATCTCAAAAAACTTAAATGCAGTAGCCAGAAGACCAAAGGAATGTCATGGTTTTTGGACATGGAGAAACTTGTACCTTAGCTACCGGCCTGCCATATACTAGATGAAATTGCAGAGAAATCTCCACAATAACAAGCTTCTAATTGTGAGGGTATGCTTCAGGTGGGATTTTTCTTGTCCCCTGAACAAGCGAGCATCTACTTCCCTGAAATCTGTAGTCAAGAGTCTTTTCCATAAGCAAAAGCTATGACTTATTCTCCTGTATCTGATTCTTAAGCTACCCACTCTGCACCAGAAACCCGGATCTAATCTCTAGAACCTTGAGGATAACAGAGTGCAGCAAATGCATTGAAGTACAAATTGGAGCCTTAGCAAACTTGTGGGTTTACTTACAATTGCGCCTGATTCAGGCCCAACTGATGTGATGCTGCTTGCAGAATCTGCACTTGGTCTGGAAGCCTGGCGATCTTCTGAAAAGCCAGTCATGCGATCGGATAACAAAGCTTCCTCCCAGGGATAGTATTGTGTCAGGAAGGCTGACACACCTCTTCTGGCAATCTCCAAGGCACGCTCTTCTTGCTCAGCCACTAGGGTATCAAGATCGTATTGTTTGATGCGCTGGTCGGCTTGTCTTTTCGCCAAGTTCTCCATCAAGATGCCATATTCGCGAAAAGCCTCCGACTCAGAACACTCTAAAAACAGGAGAAACTGCTTTTGTTCCAGAAAACGGAGGTCAAGATTATTCTCTGCCTCCCATTGCTTCACAATGCCTGGAAATTCTTGCACTTTGAAAGTCTCGCGATATAGACGGGGACGAGATGTAGGAGGCCGCTCTGTTGCAACTAGGATTGCTGCGTGGTGAAATCCCTCCGTGAGACGATAGCTTGCGAACTGGCTTGATGATTGTTCGGGTTCCTCACACGCGGTTGTAGTGCAAGGCGATGTCACAACGCGAGGCATCCTCGGAAGGTTGGCTTGAAAACCGGGTCTGATCTTCAAGTCGTTCTCTGACGCTTTCACAACTGAAATCTTGAGTCGTTGCATGCGCTGTTTTTGGGGGAAATTCCGTACGGACGCTGGCAGCATGTCGCCAAGACCCGCTGAATTCAGACAGATGTGCACGATGTCACAAAGCTCTACCAAATATCTGATGAAGGTGCAGGAGATGTCTTTCCTGGTTGCATTCGACAGGTTTTCACCCTGATGCCAGTAGAGAAGGTAGAGTGTGTGCTCGTGTACAGCGGCGTGCAAACCCGGCTGAAGCGTTCTGTCTCGCATCCTCCCGATTGTGTCACGGTCCAGGATTCCAATTCGGCTGAAAATTTCTACAATCACGTCTTTGTGACCATAGAATCCAACAGTCCGCAACGCTGAAGAGTTCAGCGACTCAAAATCGATCAAGTCCTGACGATCATGGCCAGCGACTCTCGCCGAATTTCGTACGAGCCTGTTACAGAGACTGACGATCTCTTCTTTAGGTAACACAACCTTCTCCACGAAACTCAAGTCCTGTTTATCTGATATGATACGCATCAGATTGTACAAGCGCGTATCATGAAGCCCCTGACTATGATGATGAGCAACTTCAGTCAAGTCAGTGGCAGCTCCAGCACCAACCTGCTCAACAACAGTAGCAGTAACGCCAGCTTCCGGATCCGCCATGATAACATCTTCTTCACCAGCGTTTGCACTCCCCATTGCTACATCCGCTGCTGCATTTCTCAGACTCTGTTCATACTCATCGTGATAGCTTTGCCATCCTTCCTCGTCGAAGCTATGCGCATATCCGCCACCCATCACTTCGTACCACAGGATACACCGAATCTCGATAACTCAAGCACCTCTCTGATTCTTAAGTAAAAACAAAACAGTCCGCTAACCAAAAAATGCTGTAAAAACACTAAATTCTCTAAATTTTTGTCAAACACTCGACCCTCGTTCGCATCCTCCCAATTTGCAAAGCACCAAGATCATCATCACACTCCTCGTCCCCTCTCGTCTTTTCCCAATTTGCAAGCTCGCCACAAAATCGTCACTCACACGCAGCTGTAGACAGGAATCGAGATCGCGAGACTTTAATGATTCGTAATCTTGCGCCTACTTGGGTAACAAGGAATTTAGAGCACGGCGAGTGTCTGTCGGTACCGCGTGGGAAAATATTCGGAATGCGCCGCCGCCGCCGCCGACGTAGTAGGGCCTATGCTAACTATCCTACCATGGCAAGGATATGAAATTTTACTAAATCTCAGAATGAAATGCTGAAACTCAGTATTTAATGCACAGGAGTAATGAAATTTTACTAAATCTCAGAGTGAAGTGCTGAAACTCAGTATCTAATGCACAGGAGTAATGAAATTTTACTAAATCTCAGAATGAAATGCTGAAACTCCAGTATTTAATGCACAAGAGTAATGAAATTTTACTAAATCTCAGAATGAAATGCTGAAACTCAGTATCTAATGCACAGGAGTAATGAAATCTTACTAAATCTCAGAATGAAATGCTGAAACTCAGTATCTAATGCACAGGAGTAATGAAATTTTACTAAATCTCAGAGTGAAGTGCTGAAACTCAGTATCTAATGCACAGGAGTAATGAAATTTTACTAAATCTTAGAATGAAATGCTGAAACTCAGTATCTAATGCACAAGGTTCGAGAGTAATTATAGTAATTGTTTGTACAGGCAGAAGCAGTGAAAATATATTTAGCAGCTGTGTGGAGGTGCTCAGGAAAAAGGAAACGCAAAAACTAGTTTGGGTCCTCCAGGTTACTTAGTTTTGTAAAATTTCATTCCCATGCATTTGATGCTCTATTATGCTGAAACTGACTGTTCTCGTCCCCCTAAAGAAATTTCCTGTACAAAAATTTCATACAGCCGATGATAAGGGTCAACACGATGAGTAGCTTTGGATATCTTGGATTTTTTATGTTCCCAATATGTTCTCAATGTGTTCTCATCATGTTCTTCATGTGATTTCACACGAGTTCCCATGCATTCCCAACATGTTGCCCAAGTATTCATGTGTTGCCCAAGATGTCCCCAACAGGACCACATCCCATAATCTCTATCCAAAGTTCAGCTCTTGTGACTTATATAGGCAGGCCAAAGGAAGCACTTCTATAATTTTGTCTTGGGAGTGCAAAATTTTATTAAGGGCTGTGTTCAAAGTTTTAGATTTATTTTTTTGGTCATTGGCCAATCAAAGTGGCTCATTGCAAAAACTAACATTGACATTTAGGATGCACCCTGCAACCTATTAAGTAGAATAGGTATCAATGTTGCGTGTGTGTATGGCCTTTGATATACTAGTTGGGTAGCATAAATGAATATCAAAGATATATACACTTCACATGTGAGGCTATTTCATCATGTGTAAAATAAGGTAAAATGTAAGCACCAAATCCCCACCCCCTCGCCCCCCAAAGATAAATTAGATCATTTTACATATTATAAACCATAAACTCAAAACTTGGCTTGTTTATGCAAAGTCAATAATGTTTTTATCAATGGGGATTTTTGAGTAATATTTCTACCAATCAAGATTCTTGGGTGTGATAGGTTTTGTTGTTTATAATAACACCTATGGGTGAAAAGGCATGGAAAAGCATCGTCTTGAAGCAAGGAGATAGGAAAGATATAGGATCTCAATGTAAGATCATTTGGAAATAAGAGATAGGAAAAAGTTACTCATTCAAGAAATTGAGGTTGTGTTTTTTATTTGGCAATGGGCTTAAAATCTCTAAGTGCAAAAATAAAAATAAAAATCACTCGTCATGGGCTTACACATAAAAACCAAAGCGTGAATCATTTCTTTCACTTCAATTGTTGTAAAGTAAAACATTTATGAATCAAAATTAAACTCTTATCTAGTAAACCTTTTTTCTAATCACATTCATTTTAGTCACATTTTTGTTTGTGTCACACATTTTTTTAGTAATCATCTGTTTTAGTAAGCAATACCATTTGTTAGAATCACTATCACACTTATTAGTAGTACAAAATATTTTCCAAGCTTTTTTTTTAATGTGATTATAATGGGAGAAATCTATGGAAAATATTAGAGTTTTGTAAATTGTAATTC
>Ga0209208_10002586_pt1 | contig 25994 bp, 24 predicted proteins | sample S1TSphfallax_3_FD_187694 | JGI IMG/M metagenome (GOLD analysis project Ga0209208, IMG submission 187694) | Host-associated microbial communities from peat moss isolated from Minnesota, USA - S1T2_Fd - Sphagnum fallax MG (SPAdes) (version 2) | ecosystem: Host-associated > Plants > Peat moss >...
CGCCGACGCACAAGATGACATCGAGTCCAGCAGCGAGGGCGACATTTACCTTTTTGTTGATGAAGGTGTCCGATTCCCCCAGCTTGTGCCGACGTTCGCTGTGTCCCAAAATGACGTATTTGCAGCCCAGATCAAGGAGCATTGTGGGGCTGACCTCGCCAGTGAAGGCGCCCTGCTTTTCCGGATACATATTTTGCGCCCCAAGCGCGATGAGAGTGTCCTTGAGGATGTCTCCAACGAGGGCGAGATAGGGGAAAGGAGGGCAGAGAATGATGGATACGCCTTCTTGATCGATCAAGCCATCGACGATTCCCTGAGCTAGATTCTGGGCATCGGAGCAGTTGGTGTGCATCTTCCAGTTGCCTACGATCGTCTTTTTCTGGATCGCGTCAATCATGATGTCGCTCCCGCGTGAACTGGAGATGCAGGTTCGGGCGAGAGGCTGGGACGATGGCCGCTTTCGATCGTGGCGCTGTAAGTGCCAAGTCGGGCGGCGCGGTTGCACATCGCTCGATGGTAAAGGGCCTCCTGGGCCGCCTCCAAGTTCTTCGGATCGCCGCCCCATATCTGCAGCGCAGGTTGCTGGATGGCTCTACCGTACGAGAACGCCAGCGCCCAGGGCATTCGCGATTTGAAGCGTACATTCATCGCATTGAGACGGGCGGAAGCGAGTTCTCCAGACTGGCCTCCCGACAGGAATGCGATTCCTGGGACCGCGGCGGGAACCACCCTCAAGAGGCTGAGCACGGTTGCATCGGCTACTTCATCGACATCTTCCTGAGTAGCACAAGTCGATCCCGGCAGCACCATGTTGGGTTTCAGGATCATGCCTTCCAGTTTCACGCGTTGTGAGTGGAGTTCGCGGAAGACTGTGCGCAAGACCTGCTCTGTCGCTTCGCGACACATATCGAGAGTGTGCGCGCCGATCATGAGGACTTCCGGCTCAACGATCGGGACCAGACCGGCTTCCTGACAGAGCGCCGCATACCGCCCCAGCGCGTTGGCGTTGGCGTCCATACAGCCTTGGCTTGGAGTGCCATTGCGAATCGAAAAGACCGCTCGCCACTTGGCGAAACGCGCGCCCATCCGCGCATATTCGGCGAGACGCGAACGCAGACCATCGAGTCCCTCAGTGACCAATTCTTCGGGAAATGCCGGCATCGGCCTTGCCCCGATATCCACCTTAATGCCTGCAAGCATGTCGATATCTGCGAGTGCATGGGCGAATGGAGTGCCATCATCTTTACGCTGGCGAATCGTTTCGTCGAAGAGAATCGCTCCGCTTATCGACTCGCCGAGACGAGGGGTGTCGACAATCAACTCTCGATATTTTCGGCGCGATTCCGCGTCCTGAGGAATTCCCCATTGGGCGAAGCGCTTGTTGCAGGTCCCGATACTTTCGTCGATCGCCAGCAGGCCTTTCCCGTTGGCGACCATCTCGTGCGCCGTCGATGCCAGATCTCCGATATTCACTTGGCGCCGCTCCATTTCCAGTTCCGAATCTCAGGCATATCCTCACCGTGAGCGTCGATGTAGTGCTTGTGCTCGATGAGCTTGTCACGCATATTCTGCTTGAGGTAAGCGCCTTTGGAACCTAGATTGGGTACGCGATCGACGACGTCCTGCACGAGGTGAAAACGGTCAAGGTCATTCTGGACGCGCATGTCGAACGGAGTGGTGATCGTGCCCTCTTCCTTGTAGCCGCGCACATGCAGATTGCGGTTCGTCCGAGCGTACGTGAGCCGATGGATGAGCCAAGGATAGCCGTGAAAGCCGAAGATGATGTGCCTGTCCTTGGTGAAGAGCGAGTCGTAGTCCATTTCGGTGAGGCCGTGCGGATGCTCAGTGCTGGGCTGGAGCTTCATGAGATCGACCACATTGATCACGCGGATCTTGAGATCTGGCAACTGCCCGCGAAGGATGGAAACGGCGGCGAGGATCTCCAGCGTGGGTGTATCGCCACAGCAAGCCATAACCACATCCGGATCGCTGTCCTGATCATTGCTGGCCCATTGCCAGATGCCGATACCCTCGGTGCAATGGATGACCGCCTCATCCATAGTCAGCCATTGCGGTAGCGCGTGTTTGCCCGCAACAACGACATTCACATAGTTTCGGCTGCGCAGACAATGATCGAAGACAGAAAGGAGGCAGTTGGCGTCGGCCGGAAGATAACAGCGAACAATATCGGCCTTCTTGTTGATGACATGGTCCAGAAAGCCGGGATCCTGGTGCGTGAAGCCGTTGTGATCCTGCTGCCAGACGTGTGAAGCGAGCAGATAGTTCAGTGACGAAATATCGCGCCGCCAAGGCAGTTCACGGCATACCTTGAGCCACTTGGCGTGCTGGCTGAACATCGAATCGACGATGCGAATGAAGGCCTCATAGCTGTTGAAGAGACCGTGGCGTCCCGTCAGCAAATAGCCTTCCAACCAACCTTCACACTGGTTCTCGCTAAGCATCGAATCGAGGACGCGGCCTTGCGGGGAAAGAAACTCGTCGTTGCTGAATTCTCGTCCGTCCCACTGACGATTTGTGACCTCGAAGACTGACTGCAAGAGATTCGAGACCGTCTCATCCGGTCCAAAAATACGAAAATTACGCTTGTCGGAATTCAACTTAACCACGTCGCGCAGGAAGGAACCGAGCACCAGCGTGTCCTCGATTTGCACCGCTCCAGGCGAAGTGACTTTCACCGCGTGATCGTGGAAGTTGGGCATGCGCAGATCATGCAGCAAGATTCCGCCGTTGGCGTGCGGATTGGCTCCCATGCGACGATCGCCCTTTGGCGCCAACTCCGCCAATTCCGCGACGAGGCGACCCCTCTCGTCGAACAATTCCTCGGCCTTGTAACTCTTCATCCAATTCTCAAGCAGTTTCACGTGGTCGGGGTGCGCGGCGTCGACCAGAAGCGGAACCTGATGCGCCCGAAACGTTCCCTCGATCTGAAGTCCGTCGACAAACTTCGGGCCCGTCCATCCCTTGGGCGACTTGAGGACGATCATCGGCCATCGAGGCCGCGTTGAGTCGTTGTTCTCCCGTGCATTCTTCTGGAATTGGTGGATGTCTTCGACGGCCTTGTCGATAGTGGCGGCCATGAGTTGATGCATCTTTTCCGGCTCATCGCCCTCGACGAAGTAAGGCAACCAGCCGCAGCCCAAGAGGAACTGCTCCAACTCCTCATGTTCGATCCGGGCAAGTATGGTTGGATTGCTGATCTTATAACCGTTCAAGTGCAGGATCGGCAGCACTGCTCCATCGGTGATCGGATCGAGGAACTTGTTCGATTGCCAGGCCGTAGCGAGAGATCCGGTCTCAGCCTCGCCGTCGCCAATCACACAAGCGACAACAAGATCGGGATTGTCGAAGGCTGCTCCAAAGGCGTGGCTCAGTGAATACCCCAGTTCCCCGCCCTCATGAATTGAACCGGGCGTCGTTGGCGCGACGTGGCTGGAGATGCCGCCGGGGAAAGAGAACTGTTTGAACAGCAGTTTGAGGCCGGCTTCATCCTGGCCGACGTTCGGATAGACTTCGCTCCATGTGCCTTCGAGATACACGTTCCCGACAATGGCCGGCCCGCCGTGACCAGGTCCCGCGATATAGAACATATTCAAGTCGTACTTTTTGATCGCTCTGTTCAAGTGAACATAAATGAAGTTCTGGCCTGGCGTCGTTCCCCAGTGCGAAACAACAAGCGGCTTGACATGCTCCAGTAGCAATGGCTCCTTGAGCAGTGGATTTTCGTAAAGGTAGATTTGGCCAACCGACACATAATTGGCAGCCCGCCAGTAGGCATTCATCTTACGGAGCAAGTCTGGAGCAAGGGTGTCCGTCGTCTTGATGGACTCTTCTTCGTTTAACAATGCAGGCGTTTCGTGAAGTATCTCGGGAATGAGAAGTTGGGATGACATAGTTGCATTCTCCTAAGTAAGGCTAGATTTCAGAACTTACTGATAGAGGCGATACTTCATCGCCGGATGTGCGAAACGTTAGCCGAGAAGATTACCGGCTCGCCAGGCGGATCGTTTGTTAAGCAGAGCGCAACCAGCTTGACATTCGACACGACTGAACTCAATATTTTCCACAGCTGCTCTCCCCAGCAATGCCCAAGCGCGACACAAATCGGTCGCGCCGTGCGTGGATACCCTTCCACTAAGTTTCGACTTAGACCGCAGGGGGGTCTGAGCAGTTGTGCTCAGGACCATTTGCAGGGAGCCAAATCCGGTTCTTCAATCACGTCGGAAATTCCGGCCAGCACTCGTACAGAAGATCTCGCGCGTGAATTCCACTTTGCCTGATTGACTCGGGTAGAACATTAGCCTGACACTGCACGCGCAAAGCCGCGACACTCAACCCATGAATTAGACAAGGCATACCTTTCCTGCAGATCAAAGGAGGTCCCACGCATCAGGCTTCATACCAAGTCACCAGCGCGACAAAGGTGATCCGATGCCCTGGGCCATCAGAGATTTATTCCCTTTGGGCATGACCGGCATTTCTCTTACACGACTGAACTTGTGCCGGATCAAAGAGTGATCAAGGACTACTCGAACGTGCAGAACTGCACAGACCAGGGTTGGCAATTGCTGAGAGGCTCAGTTAATGTTCGGGAATGAAAGCATTCCGATGATGCCAACGAAGCTTTACAGTACGCAACAGCGGTACCGTTCCCCAGCGGTAAGGCTGCCTTCACTTAAAGGCCGTTCCTATGGATGGAATGAAACATGTAGTATTTGATCCTCAAAAGTACTTGGCGAGCGCGGGAATAGGAAGAAGGCTGATTAGGTTCAAAGCGAAGCACATTCTATTTTCCCAGGGCAGTCCTGCCGACTGTGTAATTTATATCCATTCCGGGCGAGCAAAACTCACAGTAGTGTCGACGAGAGGTAAAGAAGCGACTGTTACTCTACTTTCGGCTGGGGACTTTGTAGGCGACGAGTCAATCTCTGATAGTTGTCAACTCCATACCGCCACCGCATGCGCCATTACCGCCTGTGTCGTACTCAAGATTGATCGGGCTGAGATGATGCGAATCATGCACGCTGAGCACGCATTCTCCGACTTGTTTCTGAAATTCATGGTAGCTCGCGCTATGAGACTACAGGCGGATCTCGTCGACCAACTCTTCAATTCCAGCGAGAGACGTCTGGCGCGAATACTCTTGCTAATGGCCGAGTACGGCCAGCCGGGAGAGCCTACTGCATTGATTGCCCCTATAACTCAGGAGACGTTGGCAGAGATGATTGGTACGACTCGTTCGCGAGTCAGCTTCTTCATGAACCGGTTCCGCAGGCTCGGCTATGTCCAATACAAGGGGCGCATTCGTGTTCACAAGTCGCTGCTCAATGCGGTTCTTCGCGATCAATTGCCTGAAGAGGATTCGTCAAGGCCCAAACTCCCTAACCTTGAAAAAGTGAGGACCAACGCCGCATGAGCGAGTGGCCTGACCGAAGTACAGAAATTGCTTTCGAAAACTGCGCATACGACCTGCGAGATTCATGGCGCGCAAGTCCTAGCAGGCCAGTTTTGCGAGGATACGCTTCGATATGAGAGCAGCAGTCTACAACGGAGTACCTACAGCGGATGGCGGACATCTTCGGGTCGAAGATGTCCCCCGCCCCCTGCTTCATTCCGGCCACGTTCTGTTGCGCGTTATCGCATGCGGTGTGTGTCGGACCGACTTGCATATCGTTGAGGGTGACTTGCCGCAACTGCGGCCCAGACTGATTCCAGGCCATCAGATTATCGGCGAGGTCGTGGAAGGTGCTACGGAGGCTATACCAAACGGCAGCCGTGTAGGCGTCTCATGGATGGGTGGCATTGACGGGGATTGCTGGTTCTGCCAACACGAGCTGGAGAACCTTTGCGATCATCCAACATTTACCGGCTACACGGTGGATGGCGGCTATGCTGAGTACGCGTTAGTGCGCTCGGACTTTACGTACCCACTGCCGCAAGGGTTGGATGATATCCATGTCGCGCCCCTCTTATGCGCGGGCATCATCGGGTTTCGAAGCTTGCGAGTTGCCGGAGTGCAGCCAGGCGAGCGTGTTGGCCTGTTCGGTTTTGGCAGTTCGGCTACGCTTTCAATTCCGCTTTTGCAGTCCTGGGGATGCGAAACTTACGTCGTGACTCGCGGTGCCCTCCATCGAACTACGGCGAGCAAACTCGGGGCGACATGGATTGGGCGGGAAGATGACCGTCCGCCTGTTCCTTTGGATCGGGCAATTACCTTCGCGCCAAGCGGCAGGGTCATCGTCGATGCGCTTTCCAGTCTGCGGAAAGGCGGAGTGGTTGCGATCAACGCAATCCATCTCGACCAAATGCCGGCCTTCGACTACGATAAGCTGTTGTGGGGGGAACGGCAGATACGGAGCGTCGCCAACATGACCCGTGAGGACGCACATGATTTTCTCAAGCTCGCACACGACCTTAAGATCCAGCCACAAGTCACTGCGTTCGGGCTCGAAGATGCGAACAAGGCATTACTGGCCGTCAAGGATGAGACGGAACACGGATCGGCTGTTATTGTGCTTTGATTCACACGTTAGGGCCTACAACCTTCGCACGCTTTCTTCTGTGTGCCGCAGTCTGCTCGTGATCCACCACAACCGGTCTGCGTGCCGTTTGCTCCGGTAGCCGATCGTGCAGCACCACGTTGAGAAGGGCCTTGTGAACGTGAATTCGTCCGTTGTAGGTGATGTAGCCGAGCTTGCGGAAGTTGTTCATGAATTTGCTGACCCGAGATCGAGTGGTCCCGATCATATCGGCCAGTTCCTCCTGGGTGACTGGAGGAATGATGCTCTCCGGTTCGCCAGGCTTCCCAAATGCGGCCATGATGAGGAGCGTGCGGGCGAGTCGCTTTTCGCTGTTGTTGAACAACTGATCGATAAGGTCTTCGCGAGTCCTGACTCCACGCAGCAGGACGAACTTCAGGAAGATGTCGGAGAACTCATGTTGTTCGTGGAGCAGCAACACCATCTACTTGCGGCTTAGTTTGAGGGCCTTGCAAGGCGTCACCGCCGTTGCCGTGGCGTCATGAACCTCACTGCCGCCGGCGAGAGACTCTTCTCCGATGAAGTCGCCGGGAGCGAGCATAGTGACGGTCGCCTCTTTGCCCCTTTTCGAGACTACAGTGAGCTTTGCTCTGCCTGAATCGAGAAAAAAGACCGCATCCGCAAGCCCGCCTTGCGAGAAGAAGACGTGTCCTGCCTTTACCTGAACCATTCTGTGCTTTACACCTGCCGCTTCAAGAAAACGTGCAGGATCGAACAAGGTTCTTTTAGTGACCGGCATGTACCCCTCTTCAGTCGCGCACTCTCCAACTTGAGATGCAGACTATAGTGAGCGATAGTCGCTCAATGTATTCGATCATCGTCATCCCATGTGAGGTAGTCTGAGCTACATGGCTCATCCATCGAGCATTGGTTAAGAACCTGAAGAGGCCCTCGCGGAGTGCATTTCTTAGAAACAATAGGACTCTACATTCCCTTACATGTCAGTCCGGACTCATCTCGGTCTCGACGCAACGCGATCGTCGATAGGTTCCACGCTCATAGATAACGCGCGGAACCGGCGGGCGTGGGCGCAGGCGATGAATGCAGTCGTCACCGGCGGCACAGGTTCCGGAGCGGTGCTCTTCCAGTCGTTTCCGCAGGAGGTGGTCGATGCCTTCGCGGAGGTGACAGGCGGCGACCGGGTTCGGGTTCGAATGCCGAAGACCGTCAACGGCTATGCCTGGTTTGACGATGAGCGGCGAGCATTCCTCGTCGAACGAATCGCCAATCCCGAAGGCCCGGAATGCGAGAAGAGAGTCTTTCTCTTCCAGTACAAGGGGAAGCGCAATCCAACCTGCCATGCATTCCGGACGCTGTCCTGCAACTGAATCTGTCTCGCCTTTACGAACGGGGAGTAGCTCTTTTCCGTGATTTTGACCGAAGCATGGCCGAGCAGGAGGGAGACCTGATCGATCGGAACGCCCGCCAACAGCATCTCGACCGCAAAAGTATCCCGGAACATGTGGGGATGACAGCGTTTCGGAGATCCGTCGGCCTTCGTCACATTGACCAGTTTGAAGAGGCGGCGGTAGCTGCGCTGCCAATCGGCGACCGCACTCTTCGGCTTCCCATTGCCGCTCCAGAAGAAGTAACGCGGATTTGGCTTTGGACCGGGGGGCACGTTCTCAAGGGCCTGAACCACAAAAGGCGGAAGCGGCACGTAGACCGGCGTTCCGGTCTTGGCTTGGTAGAGCAGAAGACTATCGCCTTGAAGCCGATGTCGTTCCAGAGTGACCGCGTCGCGGATACGAAGCCCGCTCCAGCGCATCAGTAGGGTCAGTGTGCGGAGCCTTGTCCTGTTGTCCTCCACCGAGACGGTCCCGCCGCGTTTGTCGCCGCAACGAGCGGTTGCATCCAAGATCCTCTGGAACTCGTCTCGGGGAAGTAGTCGGTTGGAACGTGGATCACCTTGATCTTGCCAAGTCCCATGCACGGATTCTGAGCGATGTACCCGCGACGGACTGCGGCCCAAAAGAAGCCAATCAGGCGGCTCTGCTTTTTCTGCTTGGCCAGGCGACCGTCCTTCCAAGTCTCGCGAAAGGAGAGCAGGGCGTCGAGGTCGAGCTGATCCAGGTATTCGAGCCCCTGAACCTTGGTCCAGGCCAGAAACTGCTTGCGGAAGATCGTGTCGAGCTTCGAAAGCGTGGCGATTTCGAGCTCCCGACTGCGAGCATCCGCCAGGTAAGCTTCGACGGATCTTTCGATCGTGACCCGTGGCTTCTGCGGTGTTGGTGGGAGGACCTCTATCGATACTGTGGGTCGTCGGGCAGGTTCGGTGATATGCGGGAGTTCTGTCGTCTCCTCGGGTGTGTTGTCACACGAATGGGCCGCACTTTCCTGCATTCGCAGGCGGAATTCCTCGGCCTGTTCCCAACTATGGGTTTTGGCGCTCCGCCGCAGAAATTTTCCCGCGAGCGATCCCCATATCCACTTCGGGCAATTGCAACGGCGCCACTGCTTGTCGCTCGCGTAGTTGCAGTCTGGGTTGTGACGGGTGTAGACGGACAGCATTGGAACTCCCCGACTTCAGCTCGAATTGTGCTCGATTTGCTGAAGTCGGGCAAAATCCGGAGGGCGACTGTACAGTGACTGTACAGTTTTGCCTGAGATTTTCGGTCCGATCTTGCAAGTCATTTGTATTGAATGACTTAAGTGTGGTGGAGGCGGCGGGAGTCGAACCCGACATTAGCGTTGAAAACACTCAACTTACTGATTCTTAGAATGCCAGCATTTCAGAGAATGCCACCATTTCCCAATCTTCCGTACAAATCACGTACAAAGATTTCCCAGAACTCCAGAACTTCCAAGCCTCGCCTGCGCTCGTCCAACACGCCGAAGTACTCTTCTACAGTTATACATCGATCGGATGAGGATGGGGATCAGCCCCAATTACTTCTGATGAGAGAACACGCAGACACTGTCCACGGATGAGTGCGGCATGGGATTATCGAGTAAGCGGGATCCGATGGAGACTTGAACTCACAGATAACAATAATTTCTTGCGCATGCGCTTCGCAGTGCTGTGCGGAAATGGTGGCGTCCCGCGGCGGGTGGCGAGGCATGGTTTCCTCCTGGTGCAATTCGTCTTTCGTCAATCCAGGTGAACTTTAGGCTCAACGGACTCGCCAGGTCGCAGTGTATCGAGGTCCCGTTGATTGGGGTTGAAGCGTATCCGCACTGGAAGCCGCTGTACGATTTTGACGTAGTTACCGGTTGCGTTTTCCGGTGGAAACAGGCTCGATCTATCTCCGGTCGCGTCCGGCATATTTTCGATCTGGCCTTCAAAAGACTCCCCGAGAGTATCCACACTGATTGTCATGCGCTGGCCAACGTGCATCTTCTTCAATTGTGTCTCCTTGAAGTTCGCGGTTGTCCAGATATTGTCAATCTGAACTACGACGATAAGCTGTTGTCCTTGCGAGATTCTGGCCCCAACTTCCCCACTGCGCTGGTTCACGATCCCGTCGACCGGGGCCACGATGTGGCAGTAGCTCAGGTTGAGCAGGGCCGTATCGAGCTGCGCTTTCGCCGAATCCACGTTGGCTTTGTTGGAATCGACGGTTGCCTTGCGAATGGTGACCTCCCGGGGCAAATTGGCATTATCTGCCGAATGCTTGGTCTGCTGCTGAAGCAGCTGTGCCTTAAGCTCCTCGACGATCTATTGAGAAGACGCGTCTGCATATTGGCTCGCTTCGACCGCCGCCTGGTCTGCTCCAGCGCTCGCAACGTATTGGTCATAGTCGGACAAGGAGATTTCTCCCTGGTCGACCAATTTCTTGTAGCGCACCAGATCGGACTGGGCTTTGCGATTGTTCACCTCAGCCTGGCGCAATTTTGCTACATTGCTGGCATAGTCGTGTTGTGCGCTTGCTACGGCCGCCTCCGCATTCACAAACTGTTCCACATCCGTGTCCACAGTGGCTCGGTTGGATGTCACAGTTATGGGTACATTCGGATCTTCGGCAGCCTCTTGAGCGACGGCTTGTTCGTAGGCCGCTCGGGCGCGGGCCACCAGCGCCTCATAATCCCGCAGATCAAGATCGACCAGCGGTTGGCCTGCCTTTACCGGCTGGTTGTTTTCGACGTAGACTGCCTTAATCGTCCCGTCCACGCGGGAGGCTATCGACTTGATGTGCCGAAAAGGGCCAAATGCATTTCCAACTTAGCCGAAGCCTTCGGGCCGCCATGTGTCGCGACCAGTTCTTCATTGAGCCGGCGAGACGCCGCAAGCATCAGGAGCACCGCAAGTTCCGCCACCGACTCGCCGTTGCCTGTCTCCGTGGTCGGCGCCGAGGCCACCCAGATACCGGCCTTTGTTGCCGCTTCAACTTCCACTCCGTCATAACCTGCCGAGGCCATCTGAATCAGACCAAGTTTGGCCTGGACTTCTATATCTTTGGTGGAGGCCTTACCGACGGCAAAGATCACCCCCAGTTCCGTCGACGGTGCCTTATCTCCGGGCTGCCATGCAAGAAACTCGTCTTCGGGATGTTCAGACTGAAGTCGCCGCAACATCTCCAACGCCAACGCATTCTGCTTCCCTAAAAACCCTATTTTCATAGCGAACCTACTCCTGAATTAGCGTTGAGATGATTGTGATCCTCACAGACATACCAAGCTGCGCCGTTTCGCTCATAGGTGCCGATCGGTCGAATCGTGAGGGCAGCAAAATGAAACGACGTTCCACAGTGCTCAGTATTTATCGACCATGGAGTGGATAGTTGAGTTGCATCTTCGACGGCCGATGGCTCGGCGAGAAGAAGCCAGGGGAGATCTCACATTGGAACATAGCTATCGCACAACTGATCATCCGCTGGGATTGGATCGCCGTTAGCTCTTGAGCCTAGCCGGCGCGGCGGGGATCGGGGCTCTTGCGACATCAACCTCCGCTCAGACAGCGGCAATGGTCCCGGATGTCAAGCGTGAGCCGACACCGATCCCCAATGGGGACATGACCACCGCCGACATCCTTGTGGAGACGCTCCGAGTCATCCACACTAAGAATGCATTCTCCGACTTGTTCTTGAAATTTAAGGTCGCTCGCGCCATAAGAATGCAGGCGGATCTCGTCGATCAACTCTTCAATTCCAGTGAGAGACGTCTGGCGCGAATACTCTTGCTCATGTCCGAATACGGCCAGCCGGGAGAGCCAACCGCGTTAATTTCTCCTATCACTCAGGAAATGCTGGCTGAGATGATTGGTACGACTCGTTCACGAGGCAGTTTTTTCATGAACCGGTTCCGCAGACTCGGATATATCCAATACAAGGGGGCATTCGTGTTCACAAGTCGCTGCTCAATGCGGTTCTTCGCGATCAATTGCCTGAAGAGGATTCCTCAAGGCCCACACTCCCTAACCTTGAAAAGGCTAGTAACAACGCCGCATGTGGGTGGATAGCCACAATACAGATGAACTCCAATCTGATCCTTTCTATCCTTGTTGTCCCACGCTTGAACGTGAGTAGGGCAGCTTAGACGACCAATGATCTGAATCAGGCGGGTGCTTCCGAAAAGAATCGCCCGGTTTGGAATTACACGGATTCTGTTAGTAGCCGTCACTGGCTGGCGACCGCATGAACTATTGGGGAAAGATGGGTACTTTCTGGGGTGGATTTTGGGGACTGCTCTTCGGTTCGGCGGCGTTCATGGCGCGCAAGTCTTAACAGCACAGGTGTAAAAGGGTACGCTTCGATATGAGAGCAGCAGTCTACAACGGAGCACCTACAGCAGATGGGGGACATCTTAGGGTTGAAGATGTTCCCCTTCCCCAGCTTCATTCCGGCCACGTTCTGTTGCGGGTTATCGCTTGTGGTGTGTGTCGTACCGACTTGCATATTGTTGAGGGTGATTTGCAGCCATTGCGGCCAAGACTGATTCCGGGGCATCAGATTGTCGGTGAGGTCGTGGAAGGGGCTACGGAGGTTATGCCCAAGGGCAGCCGTGTAGGCGTCTCATGGATGGGTGGCACTGACGGGAATTGCTGGTTCTGCAAACACCAGATGGAGAACCTTTGCGATCATCCAACATGTACTGGCTATACGATAGATGGAGGCTATGCTGAGTACGCGCTGGTGCGTTCGGATTTTACATTCCCCTCCCGCAAGGTCTGGATGAGATCTATGTCGCGCCTCTCTTATGCGCGGGCATCATCGGGTTTCGGAGTTTGCGTGTCGCCGGGGTGCAGCCGGGTGAGCGGGTTGGATTGTTCGGGTTCGGCAGCTCGGCTACGCTTGCGATGCCGATTTTGCAGTCCTGGGGATGCGAGACTTACATAGTGACTCGCGGTGCCGCCCACCGAACTACGGCGAACACACTCGGTGCGACATGGGTTGGGTGGGAAGATGACCGTCCGCCTGTTGCTTTGGATCGGGCAATTACCTTCGCGCCAAGCGGTAAGGTCATCGTCGATGCGCTTTCCAGTCTGCGGAAGGGCGGAGTGGTTGCGATCAACGCCATTCATCTCGATCAGATGCCGGCCTTCGACTACGACAAGCTGTTATGGGGCGAGCGACAGATACGGAGCGTGGCCAACATGACGCGCGAAGACGCGCGCGATTTCCTCAAGCTCGCACACGACCTGAAGATTCAGCCACGAGTGACTAAGTACAAGCTCGAAGATGCGAACAAAGCATTGCTGGCGGTGAAAGATGAGACGGAGAACGGATCGGCGGTGATCGTCCTATGAAGACATTCGCTCAATCGAAGAACTGATTACACAACTTTTGCTCGCTTTCTTCTGTGTGCAGCAGTCTGCTCGTGATCGACCACGACCGGTCTGGTTGCCGTTTGCTCAGGTAGCCGGTCGTGCAGCACCACATTGAGAAGCGCCTTATGAACGTGGATTCGACCGTTGTAGCTGATGTAGCCGAGCTTGCGAAAATTGTTCATGAATTTGCTGACCCGCGAGCGGGTAGTCCCGATCATTTCGGCAAGCTCCTCCTGGGTGACTGGAGGAATGATGCTCTCCGGTTCGCCCGGCTTGCCAAACTCGGCCATGATGAGCAAGGTGCGGGCGAGACGCTTTTCGCTGTTGTTGAACAACTGATCGATAAGGTCTTCGCGAGTCCTGACTCCACGCAGCAGGACGAACTTCAGGAAGATGTCGGAGAACTCATGTTGTTCGTGGAGCAGCAACACCATCTCCTTGCGGCTCAGTTTTAGGGCTTTGCAAGGCGTCACCGCCGTTGCCGTGGCGTCGTGAACCTCACTGCCGCCGGCAAGGGACTCTTCTCCAATGAAGTCCCCGGGAGCGAGCATAGTGACAGTCGCCTCTTTGCCCCTTTTCGAGACTACGGTGAGCTTTGCTCTGCCTGAATCGAGAAAAAAGACCGCATCCGCAAGCCCGCCTTGCGAGAAGAAGACGTGTCCTGCCTTGACCTGAACCATTCTGTGCTTTACACCTGCCGCTTCAAGAAAACGTGCAGGATCGAACAAGGTTCTTTTAGTGACCGGCATGGACCCCTCTTCAGTCGCGCACACTCCAAGTTGAGATGCAGGACGATTGGAAGCGATGATCGCTCACAATAGCTAATTATTGCCATAAGGAAGGAGACAGTCTGAGCTACGTAGCTCATCAATCAACCAATCGATCAAGAACCTGACGAGCAACTCACGCGGTGGGTTTCTGAAGAGCAATGTGACTCTACATTCACCCCTGGCAGCGCTCAGACTCATCTAAGCCTCAACGCGATCGTCGCGGCTGAAAGGCGACCATTTTGAATCGCACCCAACCGACTTAAGAAGAGGAAATACTGATGGCATACGAAAGCGTAAATCCGTACGACGGCAAGACAGTGAAGACATTCCCAGAGTTGACCGATGAGCAACTGGAAAAGAAGATCGCAACCGCCGCCGCCTGTTATGAGACATGGAAGAAAACATCCTATGCCAAGCGCGCGGTGATTGTTGCCAAGGCCGGCGAGTTGATGCGCCAGAACGTGGATCGCTTTGCCAAGCACGCAACTATCGAGATGGGCAAGCTCATCAATGAGTCTCGCGGCGAAGTGAACTTCAGCGCCAACATCCTCACCTACTATGCGAAAAATGGTGAGCGCTTTCTGGCCCCGGTGAAATTGAATCCGGAACACGGCGAGGCTCACATGGAGTCCAGCCCCATCGGCGTGATCTTCGGCGTCGAGCCTTGGAACTTTCCCTACTACCAGTTGGCCCGAGTTGCCGGCCCTCACCTGATGGCGGGCAATACGCTGATGGTGAAGCACGCAGGCTGCGTACCGCAGTGTGCCATCGAGTTTGAAAAGCTGTGGATCGAAGCCGGTGCGCCGGAAGGCTTGTATACCAATCTGTTGATCTCGCATGAGCAGTCGGACAAGGTGATCGACGATCCGCGGATCAAGGGCGTTGCTCTTACGGGCAGCGTTGCTGCCGGCCGCAGCATTTCGGCTCGCGCGGGAACAAACCTGAAGGTCTCGTCGATGGAACTGGGTGGCAGCGATGCCTTCATCGTCCTCGAAGACGCCGATCTGGAGAAGACGATTCCATGGGCCGTATGGGGACGCATGTACAACGCCGGTCAAACCTGCTGTGCTTCGAAGCGTTTCATCGTCGTAGATGAGATTGCAGACAAGTTCCTTGCGAAGTTCACGGCCGCATTGGAAGAGTTGAAGCCGGGCGATCCGATGGATGAGAAGACGACGCACGGACCTCTGTCGACCGAGTCTGCGCTGACGGACTTGCTCAAGCAGGTGGATGCAGCGGTCAAGCATGGAGCGAAGGTCGCTCTGGGCGGCAAGCGCATCGACCGGGCCGGCTCCTTTATGCAGACCACGATCCTGACCGATGTGAAGCCGGATAATCCAGCTTTCCGCGACGAGTTCTTTGGCCCAGTTGCCATGTTCTTCCGGGTAAAGGATGAGGCTGCAGCGATTGCGCTGGCGAATGACTCAGACTTCGGTCTGGGCGGTTCGGTGTTCACTAAGGACGTAGAGCGCGGCAAGCGTGTTGCGACCCAGGTCGAGACGGGCATGATGTTCATCAATAACATCGACTGGACCGATGCCGAGCTTCCGTTCGGCGGCATCAAGGACTCAGGTTACGGGCGCGAGCTCGGCAACATGGGCATCCAGGAGTTCGTCAACAAGAAGCTGGTCCGCACACACGATATGGTCGCTCCGCTGGTCTAGTAGCGGGGCTTTTAAACGCGAGCGTGGTACTCCGCTTTTCGTGGGGTACCGCGCTGCTTCCAACGTATGAGCACGGAAGCAATTAGGAGAACCTGATGTACGTGAATGTAGCAGTCTTGAAGGAAACGGCACCGCACGAATGCCGCGTAGCACTGGTCCCGTCTGTCACTGCAGGGCTTGTGAAGCTTGGTGCAAAGCTGCACATGCAGACAGGCGCGGGCGATGCCAGCAGTTTCCCCGATGAGTCCTATAAGGATGTTGTCCTTATTGCCGACCGCGCGACGCTTCTCGCAGATGCCGATGTAGTCCTTGCCGTTCAGCCACCTGCTCTCGATGTCATCGACTCGATGAAGGAGGGAGCCATACTCATCTGCTTCGTCTATGCCGACCATGAGCATGGTCTGGTGAAGCGGATGCTGGAGAAGAAAATTACCTGCTTCGCGATGGAACGCATTCCGCGCATAACGCGGGCGCAGTCGATGGACGCACTTTCGAGCCAGTCCGCCTTGGCGGGGTACTATGCGGTGGAGTTGGGTGCAACGCACCTGGCTCGTGTATTGCCGAAGATCACAACGGCTGCCGGAGCGATCGGACCGGCGCATGTTCTCGTGATGGGACTAGGCGTCGCGGGTCTTGAAGCCGTAGCAACGGCTCATCGTCTCGGCGCGGTGGTGGAAGGCTATGACGTTCGTCCCGACACTGAAGAGCAAGTTCTCTCTCTCGGAGCGACATTCGTCGAGACGGGCGTGGATGCGCAAGGCAAGGGAGGGTACGCCCGAGAGCTGACAGCAGAGGAAAAGACCAAGGTTGCCGCAGTTCTCACGAAGCATATTCAACAATCCGATTTAATCGTTACGACGGCGGCAATTCCAGGCAAGCCCTCGCCGAAGCTCATCAGCAGCGCCCAGGTTAAGGGTATGAAGGCTGGCTCGGTTATCGTCGATCTCTCGGCCGAAGGCGGCGGCAACTGCGACGATACCGTTCCTGGCCAAACGACGCGGGTTGGCTTGGTGACCATCGTCGCACCACTCAATGTGCCTTCGCTCCTCGCACAGGATGCCAGCGAACTCTATTCAAAGAACCAATACGAACTGCTGAAGCTGATGTTGAAGGCGAACGTCATCACGGTTGATTGGACAGATGAAGTGATCGAAGGAACGGCGCTGACGCACGACGGCAAGCTATCAAAAGCTCCGGAGAAGCCGGCCGCGAAGCCAGCGGTTACGATCAAACCGTCTTCACCAATACCTACGAAAGCAGCCTAACGAAATACAAGGGAGAGTTCTATGCACTTTGACATGGCTATCACGGGTTTTGTCGCAATTTACATCTTCATGCTAGCTGCATTTGGGGGTTGGGTCATCATCGGCAACGTACCCGCCATTCTCCATACGCCGCTTATGTCCGGGTCGAACTTCGTACACGGCATCGTGGTCATCGGCGGCATCATGGCCTTATTGAATGCAAGCACCGTGACCGAGCAGGTCATCGGTTTCTTCGCAGTGCTGCTGGGTGCGGGAAATGCTGCGGGCGGGTATGCCGTAACTGACCGAATGCTTGCCATGTTCAAGACCAGCGGGCACCAACCCGCACTCATCCACGCAAGACATCCGGCGAAGAAGAGCTAGGGGACATCATGGAATCGACGATTGCACATCTTGTTACGGGCGCAGCAGATTTAATCGCAGCGTTTCTTTTCATGTACGGACTCAAGCGTATGTCTTCCCCGGTATCCGCTCCATCGGGTATCCGGGTTGCAGGCTACGGAATGCTGTTGGCGGTCGCTGCCAGCTTCCTGAATGTCTTCACCGTGGATGCAGTGGCAAAACCGCATCTATGGATCAATCTTGGGTTGGCGCTGGTGGCTCTGATCGTGGGAGCATCGGCTGCCTGGTTCAAAGGCCGGTCGGTTGCGATGACGGCGATGCCGCAGATGGTGGCTATCTACAACGGCCTCGGGGGCGGAGCCGCTGGCGCGATTGCCGCCGTGGAGCTATTCGGCAACAAGACGCATGGGGCTGGCCAGCTTGTCGTGACGCTATTAGGCGGACTCATCGGTGCGATCTCGATGTCCGGCTCTGTCATCGCATGGGCCAAGCTCGATGAAGTTCTCAAAAAGCCAATGCGCTTTCCCGGTCAGAGGATCGTGAATGCAGTTGTGTTTCTAGTTTCATTTGGGATAGGCGGCTACATTGTGTTCGTGGCGCAGAGTGGAGCAACGCCGTTGCTTCCGATGGCCTCAGTGCTGTGGATCTTCTTCGGTACGACGCTGCTCTTCGGCATCCTGATGACGCTGCCTATCGGCGGCGCAGATATGCCGGTGGTGATCTCCATCTATAACGCGGCCACTGGATTAGCGGTCGGCTTTGATGGCTATGTAATTCAAGAACCCGCGCTGATGATTGCAGGTATGGTCGTCGGCGCTGCTGGAACGCTGCTGACGCTCCTTATGGCGAAAGCAATGAACCGCTCGGTTAGCAACGTGCTCTTCTCGAACTTCGGCGAGGCAAGCAAGAAAAAGCGGAGCAAGATGAAAGGCGAAGAGAAGCCCGTTGAGGCAAGCGATGCCGGTATCGCAATGCGCTACGCCAAGAGCGTGATCATCATTCCAGGCTACGGACTGGCTGTAGCACAGGCTCAGGAGAAACTCTACGAGTTCGTGAAGTTGCTGCAATCTGCAGGAGTAAGCGTGAAGTTCGCTATCCATCCGGTTGCGGGGCGTATGCCCGGACAGATGGACGTGCTGCTGGCCGAGGCCGGTGTGCCTTATGACCTCATCCACCAACTTGAAGAGATCAACGATGACTTTGCAACGACGGATGTTGCGCTTGTTATCGGCGCAAACGATGTCGTCAACCCGGCCGCGCGCACCGACAAATCCTCGCCTATCTTCGGAATGCCGATTCTCAATGCCGACAAGGCGAAGAAGTGCTATGTGGTGAAGCGCGGGCAGGGCAAGGGCTACTCGGGTATAGAGAACGAACTCTTCTACGAGGACAACACTTATATGGTCTATGGCGATGCCCAGGCTGTCTTGGTCAAGATGATCGAGGCTGTACGCGGCCTCGGCGCTGCCGCAGCCTGAATCGCCGGTCGAGTAAGCCGGTCAAGTGAGCAGTTAAACGCACTTCAACAGCAATACCGATTTGAGAAGAGGAAATCATGAGCACAGCCACACTTGAGCCAAAGGTCGAATCCCCATCTAATAAGAAAAAATGCACGATGCAATCGGCGGTCGTTGAGGAGTTTGGCAAGGCGCTAGTGCTGCGCCAGTGGGACGTTCCCACTCCCGGTCCTGGGCAGATCGTCGTCAAGACCGAAGCATGCGGCGTCTGCGGCACAGACATCCACGCCGCGCGGGGCGAATGGCCGTTGAAGCCGACCCCGCCCTTTATCCCCGGCCATGAGGCGATCGGGCTCGTCTCCGCTGTGGGCGCGGGCGTAACCATTGTGAAGGAAGGAGATCGCGTCGGCGTTCCATGGCTCCATTCTGCTTGCGGTCACTGCGAATACTGCCTTAAGGGCTGGGAGACCGTGTGCCCCGAGGCAGAGTTCAGCGGCTACACCGTCAATGGCGGCTTCGCGGGGTATGTCCTGGCCGACCCGAACTATGTCGCACATATCCCGAAGGGTCTATCGGCGGTCGAAGCGGCACCGCTCATCTGTGCCGGCATTACGACCTACAAGGGCCTTAAGCAGACTGAGGCGCGGCCCGGAGAATGGGTGGCTATCTCCGGCATCGGCGGCCTGGGCCATCTCGCCGTGCAATATGCGAAGGCGATGGGGCTGTTGGTGGCTGCCATCGACATCGACAATAAAAAGTTGGCGCACGCGAAGGAGCTTGGAGCCGACCTGATCTTCAATGCCAAGAACGTCGATCCGGCGGTGGCCTTGAAGAAGGAGACAGCCGGAGGAGCGCACGGTGTTCTGATTACAGCACCCTCGCTGATCGCCTTTAAGCAGGGCATCGGCATGACTCGCAAGCTGGGGACGTGCGTACTGGTTGGGCTACCGCCTGGTGAGTTTCCAGTGCCGCTCTTCGACGTGGTAGCGAACTGCATTACCGTTCGGGGCTCGTTCGTTGGAACTCGCGAGGACATGGCACAGACACTAGATTTCGCCGCCAGAGGCCTGGTGAAGGCTGACGTGGAACTACAACCGCTCTCTGCGATCAACAATGTGTTCACACGCCTTGAGCATGGTGACGTAGCTGCCCGTGTCGTGTTAGATTTTTCGGACAATCGCTCCGCTGCGGATCGCCGCGAAGATGAAGACGAAGATTGCGAGGACATTGGCGATGACTAGATTGTAGACAGAAGCATGACAAGGGGAGAGCCTGGCTGTAATCGACCCTGCACTCTACTACTGCAGGGTCTTCAACGAAGACGGCAGACATAGGAGAAGCACATGCAAGACGTACTCACAATCATTCGCAGTAGGCCCTCGCTGCGGGGAGCCTTTGATCTCAAAGGGCCATAGTTCGAGTAACGCACGAGGATTTGCGCCCACGTAGTTTTCGACCCTGCCGTCGCGTCGGTCCGCCGGTTCCTGTCATTGCTCAACTGGCGAACACCAAGTCTGCGGCCCCACATTTCCAAACGCAAACGAAAGGAACACCCTAATGAGAACGATCGCCATCGAAGAACATTTCTCGCTGCCTCAAGAACGCCAGAGGCTGAAGGAAATGATGAATACTCCGGACTGTTCCCCTACGATGTCTGTCACTGTTGGTGCAGCACTGGCTGTCTTTGAAAAGATGATAGACCTAGGAGAGGGTCGATTAGCCGATATGGATGCAGCTGGCATCGACATGCAAATAGTACAAATCACTGCCGCGTATTTCGACCAGTTGGGCAAAGAAGACGTCACCTCGTTGTGCCGTGAAAGCAATGACATCCTTAGTCAGGCGGTCCGCTCGCATCCGGATCGTTTTGCCGGTTTTGCGCAACTTCCGATGAAAGATCCGGAGGCCGCCGTCAAGGAACTCGAGCTCTGCGTTAGCAAGCTAGGATTCACAGCAGCTGTATGGTCCGGTATGGCTAATGGTCAATTTCTCGACCATCCAAGTTTCTTTCCAGTCCTGGCTGAAGCGGAGAGATTGGATGTTCCGCTCTACATTCACCCCGCACCTCCTTCGAAGGAGGTTTTCGACAAATGTTACAGCGGCCTTGGCGAAGCGTCGGGCATCTTTGCTCTAGCCGGCTGGGGCATGCATATGGAAAGCGGCACCCACAGTTTTCGACTCATCCTGTCGGGACTATTCGATCGCCTGCCGAAGCTGCAAATCATTATGGGTCACATTGGCGAAGCTGTTCCCTATTGTTTGGAGCGCGCCGATGAATTCATGAGTTATGGCCCATACTGCAAGTTAAAGCTTCAGTGCAGAATCGGTGAATACTACCGTAACAACTTCTATTTCTCCACGAGCGGATATTACTCCGTGCCCCCACTTCTATGCGCCGTCAGCGTCGTCGGTTCTGACCGCATCATCCTTGGAACGGATTACGCTTACGGTGACAGCGCCAAAACGATCAAGCAGATCAATGCCGCCCTTCTGAGTCAGGATGATATTGCCAACATCTCTCATAGGAATGCGGAAAAGCTATTCAAACTCAAGCCTGTCAAGAGCAAGAACGAAACATCAGTTCCGGTTCTGACGTCTGCGTAGGCTCGATGGAGCGTCCTTCCATGGTTGTTCGATTAGCCAAGCCATACAGTCTTGGGATGTCCCGCCCGACATTGAAAATCGTCGGGCGGGATTTCTGGGTTGATGCTTACGCCGCCTCCGGGACGCAGCCAAGATCGCGAAGTGGCTGGCCACGCTCGGTGAAGATGAGCAATACGCGTACGCTGTAGCGCTATCATGAACGCTCCCCCTTTCGGGGGTCACCCACGTCGACTTCGGCGAAGTATCCGACCAGGACACGACAGTTGCCGGGCGATGTTACCTACAAAGAGGCCGTCCAGTTATGAAGCCGCAGCAAAAATGTACCCCGCGGAAAAGCTCATGCTACAGGGTGAAACGGGGAGTGCGGCCGCCGGTGCTTGTTCGGCCTCAACGTCTTTCCAAAGGTGGCCATAGTTTGAGGCTTCCGGCGAAGGCGAAGACTGATTCTGGAGGGAACGCGAAAATGATTCCGGAACGATGGCGATCGTTTTCGCCTTCGCCCGGAATCCGCAATCAAGTCAGCCACAGTGCCCTTAAGGCTGAGTTCAACCATGGCGGATTCAAGGTGCAAGTGCAACATTTGTGATTGTAGCTGACCAGTGTTTCACGAAGTCGAAAGCTCCTTCTGGCAGGGAGAGTTCTGCGGGAGCTTTCCACCCCAGTGTTTTTCTTGGCCTCGTGTTAAGGCGCCAAGCGATGTCGCCGAGTTGATCCTGGGAGAACAGAGATAGGTCCGTCCCTTTTGGAAGGTATTGCCTTAGCAGGCCGTTGGTGATTTCGCTGATGCCGCGTTCCCAGGGTGCGTGGGGATGCGCGAAGTACACGTCAACGCCGGTGCTTGCTGTAAGTTTCTTGTGGTGTCTCATCTCGGAGCCCTGATCGAAAGTCATGGACCGGCGCAGTAGGCTGTCGAACCGATTGAGTATCTCGCTGAAGGCTTCCGCCGTAACATCGGCCCTGCTGCTTGTCAGTTTGACCAGGGCGACAAACAGCGTGGTGCGTTCGACCAGCGTGCCAACCTGCGAGAGGTTGCCTTTACCGATGATCAGATCGCCTTCCCAGTGGCCGGGAATGAGGCGCATCTGGATCTCGACTGGCCACTGATCGATCAGCGTCATCTCGGGGATCGACGGCTTTTTGCGCCCGTCCTTGTGCCCCTGTGGCCTTCTGGCGTGATGCCGGCGCATCAAAGTAAGCAGACTCGAACTCAGATGCCCTGGGGGCATGGCGTAGAGCGCGGTGTAGATCGTTTCGTACGAGAGCTGAACCGGATCGGGCATACGAGCCAGTGTGAACGCAATCTGCGCCGGACTCAAGCCCCGGCGAAGATGATCGACCACGACGATCCAAAGCGATTTGCCGGGGATCAGCTTGCACGCGACCCGCGGCTTGACCGCCAGATGACGAGCCCGCCGATCGGCGAGCAGACATCGGTACCCTCCGGCGATCCGGGTCGGCCCCTTGGTGGACTGCTCTGACACCGTTTGCCAGCCATTGCACCGCATCTCGCGCGTGACCGTCGAACGAGGACGCGACAGCCCTCGTGCATTCTCCGCCGCACACAGGCCCAACCGCAACTGGGTCTCGATCAACGCCCGCTCCTGAACTGAAAGGTGCTTATACCCGCTCGCCATATGCAACGATCTCTTATTCGGAAATGTTGCACTTGCAACTTGAATCCGCCCATGTCTTTCAATAAGCTCAGAAAGAGTAGGAGATCGCGCCGCCAGGGCAATCTTTGGCTTTTAGGTCTACGCCGGTAGCAATTTGTCCGGGTCCTTCCAATATCCCAAAGTCCGCGTTCAACTTCAGCTTGAGACTGGGAATCACGCGCAAGGCGTAGACGAAGGCAGTGCGAATGACGGCATTCGGTAGCTGGTCGGGATGGCGTGGCTGCTGCGCGATCTCAGCCCCAAGAACGATGGCGCTATGCGCAGGCCCGGGAAAAAGCGCGGCAGCCGAACCGAAGCCAACCGGACTCCATCCGCTTGCATTCCCGCCTAGTCCGATCAGTTCCGCATTGGTGCCCTGCACGCCCGCAGAGAGAATCAGCGTCATGGGCTTCAACTGCGTGATCGACTTTGTCCCCACCAGATAAATATCGGCATTGGTAGTGTCTTTCTTCTGCATGACGCCCCCGACATTGCGAACCTGGGTGCGCAACATGAAGCCCGTCGATACCTGCGGCATCCACTTTTGCTTCCATGCGTTCTCATGTATGAGGGAAGCCTTGGCATGGAAGATGTTGAATCCCTCAGTCCAAAGCGGGCTAAGAGCGGCATTGGTGCCGGCATCATGGACGGTGCGAGTGTAACCGAACTCGATACGCTTGTCGTATCCGCTTGTGACACTGATCTGGTTGAAGCTGCCCAGCACGCTTCCGCCGTAAAGATAGTGATACGACACCACCGGCAGCGCGAACTTACGTTCTCCAGTCGCGACCGTATACGCGAGTGGCGTGACAAAGACTCCTGTCTCTCCCTCCCAACCGAGCTGCTGTGCATGAGCACAGGTAGCCTGGCCGAGCAGAGAAATACAAAAGATGGACAGCAGGAAGAAGCGAGGTCTCGTGAGATGCTTTTTGAAAGCGATGTTGCCTGTCGAGGTGATCATGAAGAATATTGCTCCAAGGTAAGTGAAACGGTGGGTGAGATATGACAGTGTGTCCAGGCTTCCCCGAACAGCGCCATTCGTCAGTCAATACCTCAGAGGAATAATCAAATCGGTGGAATGATTCCGGCGTTGAGTGCGGATTTTGCGGCAAAATGGGGCTGCTCGCCAATCCCCTTCCACTTGTGTTGTCGGCGATCGGCGTTCCGCCTTCTCTGTCACTCAGCGGGGAACGAAATCGCGTAGATGTGTATATTCATCTCGCCGCTTGGTGAGTCGACAACTTGATTGTCTCGCAGCTATGCTGCTTTAGTAGAGTCACCTTGCTCATGCATTCTCGTCTGACAAAGGCCGCCCACCGACGCCGATGTGATGAGTCCTTGGACACAGACACTAGTTTTGCCAATAAATAGACTTGCAGTATCCCACAGCGCAGCAATTGAGGCTAAAACGATGACGACCACGATTCCTAAGCCCAAGACTGAAGCCGCTTTCCCGCACCCACTGCCACTAAGCCCGATTCATTAGCTGGGTGGGCCCGAGTTCTTCTATGGCATGGCAATGATCTTTTTTGCTGAAGTGCTTCATTAGCATTACGTCCCTGTCATATCAACCACGGCACCTGTTTGTGAAACAGCATAATGATGGAATCCGAGATGATGGAATCCGAGCTCGTTCGATGTGAAGAGCTTTAAGTTGAGGGTTTAGCCCGGAGAGCACGACCAAGGGCGAGAGGCAATCATGGAATTACAACGACTAACGATAAAGCCGTATGAGCTTGTCCCATCGGGGATATTGATCGTAGACCCTCAACCAGGGTTACTGGCAGCCCGTGCGCTCTTGCTATCTGCCGCCAATTGCTATCTTGCAATAGTGAACGTACATATGCCCAGAACTGAGTTGGCGGCCACTCAAGTGAAGGTATCAATTCTCAGCCAGAGTCTAGAACCAGTCTCATAATTCCCAGGAGCTGTGATCTGGTTCATTCTGGAGTTGCTCTGATGTCTCCGCGCGGCTCTGATGACGGGACGCTGGGAATTGACCGAAGAACAGTGGAAGCTGGTGGAACCGGTGCTTCGGCCTGCTGTGGCCGGTGCTCGTCGTGGTCGTCCCTGGCACGACACGCGTGCCGTGTTGAACGGTGTGTTGTGGGTGCTTGGAACCGGGGCGCAGTGGCGTGAGTTGCCGGACAAGTATCCGCCGTACCAGACCTGCCATCGGCGATTCCAGCAGTGGATTCGCGATGGCAAACTGATCGAGGCACTGCGGCTGCTGGCGCGATTGCTGCACGAGCAAGGCAAGCTCAACCTGGAGGAAGCGTTCGTGGATGCAACTTTCGCGAGCGCCAAAAAGGGGGCTTTGCCATCGGACCCACCCGCCGCGGGAAGGGCACGAAGATCGTCGCTATCGCCGCTGATAACAGTCTTCCACTCGCCGTTACTGTGGAAAGCGCTTCGCCGGCGGAGTGCCACCTTGTCGAAGACGCCCTTGCCGCCAGCTTCCTCGACGAACTCCCCGCCAGGCTGATCGGCGACAAGGCTTACGACTCCGACGGGCTTGACCGAAAGCTGGCCCACGATTACGGCATCGAAATGATTGCTCCGAACCGTCGCAGACGCTCCAAAACACAGGACGGCCGTCCCTTGCGCCGATACAGAAAACGATGGAAGGTCGAGCGACTCTTTGCCTGGATGCACAACTTCCGCCGCCTCGTGAACCGGTGGGAATACCACATCGAAAACTACCTCGGAATGGTCCATCTTGCATGCCTAAAAATGATGCTCAGGCATTTATGAGACCGCTGCTAGGGAAAGAAACGATTGCATCGCTGGCGCAAGATGTGCGGATATATTAACCTCGGGCGGTCGCGGTAAAAGCTGTCGATCCGCTCCGCGTGGGCCTGATCGATGTATCCGTAGCCGATGTGCTTGCTAAGGACCGCGCCGTTTTTGGTCTCGACCAGGCCGTTGTCTCCGGAGTGGCGAGGGCGGCTTTTGGTCTGTTCGATGCGCAGCTTTT
>Ga0209208_10002587_pt1 | contig 25989 bp, 14 predicted proteins | sample S1TSphfallax_3_FD_187694 | JGI IMG/M metagenome (GOLD analysis project Ga0209208, IMG submission 187694) | Host-associated microbial communities from peat moss isolated from Minnesota, USA - S1T2_Fd - Sphagnum fallax MG (SPAdes) (version 2) | ecosystem: Host-associated > Plants > Peat moss >...
AAGAGTTGGACATGACTCAAAAAGATTCTAATCTTAGGCCAAAATGATTCAAAATATTCCAACCGTAGGCAAAAATGTTGCCATGACATACCTTGTTTTGGAATAAAAGTTTTAAAAGTCTATCAACCCAAACTCAAGAAAAAAAGCCCAACATGATTTCAAAGTCCAAATGTCCCTAGGCCCTCATGTCTTAGGCTTTCCAACTTGCATGTCCAAGGCCAAGGGCATGTCCTCATGTCTTCAGCTCTCAATCCTTCAATTCCTAGGCCCTAGATCTCTAATGTCTTAGGCTTCTACGTGCGTTTAGTCCTAAGCCTTCAAGTTCTCATGTCCTAGGCCTTGGGGCCTTGAGATCCTAGGCGTCTACAAGCATGAAGTCCTAGTAAGGACTGGAGTTCGTAGGCCCAGTTATATAAGACTTTATTATATGCATGTCCTAGGCTTCAACCCTAAGACGATTGCAATTGCCTAGGCCCCAAGGAACCAGTTTGGCTCTTTTTGCATTCTGTAGGCATTCCCAAAGTATGGGGCCTAGGATGAGGCAAGAGCTGAGTCTGGCCCTGGGTTCTGGGAATGCTCCCCACATGTGGATTTTACCAATTGTGAAGCACTGGTTGAACTTTATCATGAACCTAAACATTTATTGATCTTGAGGTGTAAAGAGATTCTCACTCTTGACTAGTAGGTTTAAGATCCGTCCTCTTTTGGATGATGGATATTCATGTATAGGAGAAAGGCCTAAGTACAGGCCCTTCTGTGATTTGAGATCTGTGCCCGAGGCTGGTATATGGCAAGCTCTCCAACATGTACAGCAGCAAATTACATTTTGTAAATTTTCGCTGTATGGGTCTGGCCTGCATGAAGTCATTTAACAAAATGAAATGCCCTGGACCAAGGTTCTTAATGATTTAAGGGCCATCAAAAGGTCCGTTCACACTTGGCATTAGGGACCTAAGTGTTGAGTCCCTTAATGCCATACTAGTCATTTAAGACTTGAACTTACTTATCATGAAGATTTTATGTTAAACTAACATTCACTTAACATTAAGCTATCTCCCATTTAACATTGGGTGCCAACTAGGATGCCACCTAGATTTTCATTTAACATTGATTTAACATCAAGTGTGAATGGACCAAAAATACACTAGGAGTTTTTGGTGGAGTGCTTCAAGCATTTTAAAGCTTGTCACATCTCTCAGACCTAAAGCATATCATACTTTCTGGAGGTTTGAAAAGCTTCCTTTGCAAACTCCATTTGGTTCCTCATTTTCAGGTATAAACTTTGTGGGTCCTCAATTTCTTGCTCTAGATTTTTGTGGCCTTTCTACCCTGTCCCAAACACAGAAGCAAACAGTCCAAGGTGGATTGAGGTTATCAAGTTAAGATTGGTCAGAGAGCTTTTATTCTTGGGTTCATGAACAACACCAAACAAGGGCTGTGGCCTTGCTAAAAAGTACTGTAAGGCAAAAGAAGAATTATGGAAACTCAAATATTTCACCAGGCAAAAATATAATCTTCAAAAAATCCTCTAAAAGAAGCCAAAATCCTTCAAGATATTATAACTCTGATAACTAATCTGAAGATTCAACACAAGCCAAAATTATCATCTTTCAAGCATCCTCATACAAAAATAGACATAATGATTACTTAGGGACCAAAATCCCTTAAGCTACTATACTCTATAATGACTCTAAACACAATATCCTTGCCTTGGTAGTAGGGAAGGCCAACAAATTACATTGCCTCAGCACACAAGACCGTAGGATTATACCCGCAACATATATACCTAACAAACATATTTCAGTGGCATTTTCAGGCGCAAAATTTCAAGTACAAATCAGTGTTGGGCAGTTCTTTTTCATTTTGCATTGGATCCAACTTTTGAAAGTTTTACCTTATTAGAACCAGTTTCACATTAGGAGAACCGGTTGCTTTGGTGAAAGTGTTTAGACTGTTTAGATTGGAATGGATTGTTTTGGTGTTCACAGTGTGTGGACACAATAGGTAGATGTGCAATATTGGCAGGGCCAGCGTGTTTGTGATGCCTTGTTGTATCCCCAATACATTGCCTACTCAAAATAAACTTAACCTCTGATTCACGGTACTTGAATAATTTTGAAATCAACCAACCAACCTCTGGTTTTTGCATCAAAGTACCGTCCCATTTTGGGCATTTGAAATTTTTTCAAAAGAACTGGCAAGTTTTGCGGAAGCATTGACAAAGAACTGACAGTTGAGGGTAGGTTTTCAAAACCAGTCCTTCGATTTTTTTTCCTTTGAGAACTTGGTTTAGAGTCAAAATTGGTTCTTTCATTTCCATCAACCAAGGGACCATATACTGGACCATATACAACCCATGGGTTCTTTCTTTGAAAAAGAGAGGATTACACAAAACGTATTAATACAACAATTGAGAGTTACAACAATTGAGAGTTGCCGGCGGCCTCCATGCTACCATCAGAGACTGAGCTGCATTGAACTGGTTGCACCTGCACAGTGTTTGTTGTATCAACACCTGCTCTTTGTTGGCTTTGCCTACCAAGAAGGCAAGGATATTGTGTTTTAGATTCATTATAGAGTGTAGTAGCTTAAGGGATTTTGGCCCTTAGGTAATAATAATAATAATAATAGGTCTATTTTTATACGAGGATTTTTGAAAGATGATAATTTGGCTTGTGTTGAAACTTGAGAATAGTTATAGAGTTATAATATCTTGAAGGATTTTTTATTTCTTTTAGAGGATTTTTTGAAGATTATATTTTTGCATGGTGAAATATTTGTGTTTCCATAATTCTTCTTTTGCATTTAGATACTTTTAAATGTAAATGGCAAGGCTACATTGTGACACACCCGTTGTTTAGTGTAGGGTGACACCCTAGGGCTGGGGCATTCCCAAAATAACAGGCCCAATGGTGTTGCTCCGTGTAAAAATCAACAATTTAACTGCCAGGTATCACAGTAAAAAAAGTTTAAAAACTAACATGAGCATTTCAAGAAGAGCAATGCCCAAAATCTATGGGTGTTTTGCTTTTCAAAATGCCCTTCAAGCTTTTATGCTCTGTAAGAGCACCTCTGAATACACTACCAAATTCATTGCCGTCACTACAATGGACTAGGCTATTGGCAAGACATTATTGCCAATTTATGCAAATAGGCAAGATGTGGGAATGTTAAGGCTATTCCCGGAAACTGGTATCCTTGAGCTGATTACTAGGCAATACTGACTGTAATGAGAATTGATACGACCTAATTTCATCCATGAAGAGGGTAAGAATTATGTTTTGATCTAAGAAATTTTCGAGTTATGGAATCATTGGGCCAATGAGAGTCGACCTTGGTTTCATTTTTCCTTTGTTCTCAACATGTTCTCAATGGGTTCCCATCAGGTTCTCAATGTGTTCCCCAAGGGTGTTCCCAATAGCACCTCACTTTTATCCCATATTCCTTGCCCGAAGTTCTACTCTTGTAATCAATATAATCACGCCAAAGGATGAGATTACAACACATCTATGTTGGGACCGTCCAAAGCTTGATTATTTTCTTTTGTTGATGGGCCAATAAAAGATGCTCATCACAAAAACAAAAAGAATCCCATGTGTGTTTTGAAATGGTGCCCTGGCTATTGGGGAGGGGGGAGGGATAGCAACTGCCATGGCTATTGTGACCAGAGCATTAATGAGTGATCGCCCAAAATTAATGTTTGCCATTACAATAGATGTGATCAACACTGAAAAAGGCCCACCCTAATAGGGATTTGCATAAATGCAAGTACCACCAACTTCTGGGCTACTTGACTTACTTACAAGCTAACAACAATGCAAAAGCAATCCTGTTTGAGCACACATTTATATACAATCATATACAACAGGTACTGTAAAAAGCATGATGATTTTGGCTGGAGAGTCCTTTGCCAGACTTCCCCATGACAGAAAATTCCAAAGGAGAAAAACACAAAAATAAATGATGATGATATTATTACTTACACAGTTATAGCATATATAGTTAATGGAATTAAATAACATCCAGTCTTAAATTGTTTTGAAAAAGGACCCCTTGGGCATTGTGCAAGGGCATCTAAATTCATTACATAGTGTCAAAATTGTTGCGTGATAAATGGGAATTCTAATTTAAAAGGTTTGTGTATTTTATTATGCACTGTAAACAAAAACAAATTGTCAGCCTTTTATCTAGCAGAGGTCTACCTCACAAAGCAACAACACAACAACTTAGCTGAATTTAATGCTAGCCTTCATTAAGTGCCTCAATACTTTTACTTACCTTGGACTTCTTAGTAAGTAGCCTACCAGTATTTTTTTTGCTGGAAATTTTGTGTTACAACCAAAGTGGTGATGGTCCACAAAAAGATTTAGCCAAATTTGGCTACAAGCTAAATATGAAAAATAAAAATAAAAACCTCCTTCTATATTTTTGGCTACCTACTTGAATTATGTATAGAAATCTGAAGAATTTTCTTTGAAATAAATCTATTTATGGCTATTGAAGATCTCAAAAAGCATACAGCATTTAAAATTTTTTTAATATAACATTTTGGCTATATATAGCCATCTAAAAAAGGCTGCTAATTATAGCTATCAACAAGCCCTTTTCTTGGAGCTTCTTCATTTCTTTGGATGAATGGTTGGGAAATTGTCTCAATCTTGAGTCATCATTGGGGGACTTGTAAACCTTGCATGAACAACTACAATTAAAACTAAAAATAAAAGCCCAGGGCTAGTAGTTATCTAGGTGGGTTTGTAGGGTTTAGGGTTTAGGGGTTAGGCACAGTTTGCATGCACTGGGCATTGGATGTTTATTTCTTATAACAACAAACCCAGGCCTTTGCCCATTGGCACATGAATACCTATGTACTCATCATGTTGTGATTTGTAGACTTACACTAAATACGTGTAATGAATTAAATGCAACTCAATCTTGGACACAAAAGCATGCATGCATGCCAATTGCCTACTATTGTTGCCCAGTGTTTTTGTTGTTTTTTTGGGTACCACTTCTTGTTTGTATCCAAAGTGGGGATCATCCATTGGAAGAAGATATAGCCAAATCTGGCTATAAATAAAAAAACAAAGTACAAATCTTTACTCATGCTTCTATATGTTTGGCTACATGATGAAAACCAAACATAAAAATCTCATGATTTTCACTTTCTTATTTTCTCACTTCCAGCAACCAGAATCCTTCAAAATCACTTTTTTTTTGAATTTTTCTTTCACCAAAACTTTCAAAACCAATTTTTTGAACTTTTCCTTTTTGCAATATTTCACCGGCAAAAATCAACACTGGTGCTTCCCAGATCAAAATGACCTATCAAATAATTTTGCACGGTTTAGGGTTTATGGAAGCGCCTCACATCGAAAAATTCCCTGCTGATAGAGGAGGTCATCTTCCGAATTTTTTGCCTTTGCGCATCACACATGCAATCAAGCGCTGAGCGGATATTACGCACGATAAAACCCTTGGACATGTGCGTTACCAGACTTTGACGCCACCCTTGGCGGGCGCCTTATTCTGGTAATGCCCACCCCTACATGGGCTTTACCAACCAATTTTGGTGGTAAGTTACCTAAGTCATGATAAATGTTTTAAGTATGACTTTCATCTGTGGGAAAAGATGGATGTTCAGCTGATTTGAACATTTTATTTGAAGACAATGTTTCCCATAATTAAGTATAATATAAAAACATGGTGAATGATATGTTTCTGCAAGCTGCATGGCACATGACAGATTACATTGAATGCATGAGCAGCTACTGCTGTTGGCAGTCCAGAAAACCAGCCTGAATTGAATCCATTACCTCTAAAGGTAAATGGAGTCATGAAGTCGTGTGTGTGTGTGTGTGTGTGTTTTGCAGGTCCTTTGCAATTGAATTGAATTGAATTCACCTGCTGCTGCTGCTTTCTTTGAGTCTTGTGTGGGCTCCATAACTTAGATAGGCACATAGATGGAGGTCTCTTATTTCTTTTGCAGTCGGTGCAGGTGGGTTTCGTGTCAAGGCGTGCTGTTATAAGAGGTGATGAATTTTTTAGGCTACGTGTTCTTTTAGATGTTCCTACCCTTCTCTTTATCTGATCTGCTTCTCATGACCAAGGGCTTTGGGTGCTTGATTTGTTCCCATTCTCCTGGCGGTCCGCTCTCTGTGGAGGATTCTTCATTTGCGAGGACTTGGGTCCTTCCCTCTTGTATTTTTTTCCTCCCCCTTGGTTGGGTGCTAAATTTTATTGATGATTATTAGTAGGGTTCCATCATTTTGTATGTTCTTCTTTACTTAAGAGTTACTGGGTTGTTAGTTGGCAGGCAGTAACCACTGAAACTGGGCTAAGCATCATAGTTACTTAGGGAAATGGAACCCAATGGAATTTTTTTTTCATCCATCCGTGCCCCACGGGAAAGTGTTTCTTGTCCACTCATCATCCATCTCATCATTCCTACCTCATGGTACCCTGGTGTTCCCTTTGGCCTACTTTTTCTACAATAGGATTCTTGACTTAGCTGGAGACCTAATCAAGTATTTAACCAGTGTTGGGCAGATATAAGATTTTTCCAATATCCACCAATTTTGGTTCTTCATTAATTTGTTATCCATTGGTTTCAGTTATTATTATTCTAAATATAAAATCACTTCTGTAAGGATATTAAAAAAAAAGTTGAATTTCAATATGGGCAGATATCTGGGTCAACACTAATATCCATTGGATATCCTAGCATTCCGAATAATATAATCAAAATGAGAAGCATCAACAAGCGTAAAGATGGGAGCAGCAGCAAGCACAAAGAGGGGGTAGTAGCAAATGCAAAGAAAAAACAGGAAGCCTGAAAAGGGGAGTAACAACAAGTGTGGAATTGAGAAACAATAGCAAGCACAAAAGAAATAGAAGTAACAAATGTAAAAAAGAAAAGCAGCAAGCACAAAAAGGAGAAATAACAAGTGTGAAGAAGGGAGTAGTAGCAAACATGACAAGGAGAAATATCAAGCACAAAGAGGGGAACATCAGCAAAGTGTGAAGAAGGGAGTAATGCGAAAAGGAAAAACAATAAACACGAAGAGAAAATAGCAAGTGCAAAGTGGGGGGAGCAACAAAAAAGTGCACTGAGAAAAGTAGCAACAAGCACGAAAAGAAGACAACAGAAAACGTGAAAAAGGAGCAACAACTAACATGAAGAAACAAGTAACAACTACAGCAAAGAGGAGCAACAAGAAGTGTGAACAGGAGCCAGAAAACAATGTGGGGCCGGAGCTGGAGCTCGGGCGCCTTTTAATTCTAGTTTTAGGATTTTTTTAGGTTTAGGGGCAGCGCCCACTTTTTTTTCCCCTTTTAATGACCTACAACCTACACCCTAAATGCAAACCCCCTCATATCCGTATCCAGATTAGGATCTGATATCCTCCCTGGATATCAAATTTTCAAAAAAAATTACTTTGTCTGGATATCATATGACCGGATCTCAAGAGGATGAGATCCAAAAAATAAAGATATCACCTCGGAATAAAGATCATAATTTTTGATATCCAAAAAGTCTTACAACTGATATCCTAGGTGATATCCAGGCAGGATATCTGAATTTTCAGGATATCTGCCCAACACTGGCATTAACTCTAGAGTCCAAAAGATCAGGGGAAGAACAAGTTTAGGTGGATTTGCCATTACTTCAATTGTCTTGCAAGGGGTACGTTTCCAGGTCTTCTGCTCACCCATTTCTCTAACTGCAATTAATTTGGTCAAATGATGACAAAAGGGCTTTTATGTGCACCTTACTAATAACTATTCCTCAACCCACTTTGAAAAGAACTGACGCCTGGCAGTTACAGGTGTAGCATAAATTAAATGTGATCAGTACCAAGTCAGAATGTTTTTACACTTGTATAACCAGTTTTTGAGGGAGGGTGACTGACATTTGTTGGTATGGTGGGAATATTCAGATTTAGGGGGTGTGCACCCTCCATAGTAGTGGGAAATATACCAATATAGTGGGCCAATGTCTCAATAGTAATATTATGACCTGCTCTATGAATAAGTGTACCCAACCATGCATACTATGTAACCCTCTACCAATGTTTATCACATCCAAAATAATACAGTTATCCATAAAGTCACCATCTCTTTCACCCCCTATCCCCTCTGCTTTCACCCCGCTATCGCCTCTTTGAGTGGTATCTGCAAGGTTAATGAAATTTTATTAAATCTCAGTATGACATGCTGAAACTCAGCATTTAATGCACAAGGGTTGAAAGTAATTATAGTAGTTGTACAGGTAGGACCAGTGAAATTGTATTTAGCAGCAGTGGAGGCGCTCCAGGAAAAGAAAAGAGGGGATGAAACTCAGTTTACCACCAAAATTGGGGGAAAAACTAGTTTGAACCCCAGGTATTTCGTTTTGTAAAATTTCATTCCCAGTCGCACATTTGAAGCCCCTATTATGCTGAAACTGGTTATTCTCACCCGCTAATGGCCTGACTTTACACATAACTTTAATGAGTAAGTTATTTTCTCCAACCTAAAACATAATTTAGGAGACAATGTAAAGTGAGGGATCAATTCAATGCCACCACTTTAGCCAATCATTGCAACCAACCAATCAAAGCCAATCATAGTTACCTACTGGGCATTTTGGAGAGCCTGGTACGTTGTGCATAATTTTTGGTCCAAATTTAGTTTCAAAGTTTTTGATTCATACAGATTATTGGTTCCAGGCCACTACATTGTTGTCAATGGACCTTCACTTAATGCACTAGAATCAGAGAATTCACTCATAATTTGAGGTATCTGATTGTCTTTTATTTCATATATGAATGATTCATGACACTTGTAACAGTGATGTAGCTGAGAATTATACTTTGGAACTCCAAAGTATTGCTACATCTGGTGAATGAGTCACTCATTTGAAAATCTCATCATCGTGTTCAGTTTGAAACATTTCAAAATTCTCAATATCTCATGCTAATGAAAGAAAAAGGAAACAATTTGAAAATGTGCTTCACAACTCCACAACAACTTGTCTAGGTAAAGTTGAAGGGAATATTGTGTCTCTGAAAATGGCGAGCTTAAGGGCAAGCTGCCATTTTGATAAGTGATAGCTAGTTCTTCCAAGGCCTATTCTGAAGCATACCATAGTACTTTTATCATTTCAGCATAAATTAAGTTATTTTAAATTTTTTGTCAAACTTTTGAAAAGTTATTCATTATTTGTGTCGAAATTTTAGTAAATTTAAAAATTCAAATGTTAGGATTTGAACCATAGACCTTCCATGACAGTGACTTGAAACTGAAGTAGTTAGGGCACATTAGATTGTTCCATATCATTGGCAAAACTCTGTTTATTATAATCATTATTTGTCGAAAGTTTCAAAATTAAAAACTAAGTGTTGAAGTTAAGATTTCAAATTTAAATAATTATTCAACAATTTGTTGCTGAAATGGTAAAAGTACTACATAACTGATTTTCTCATCATCGATTCACATTAAAAATGGACACAAAAATTGGAGCTTGCAAATGGTTGCATGTCCCACTTTTTTAAAAATCCTTTAAAATCTGTAGAATAGGACCCCAAAACCAATGACAATGCAAGATTAACTATTAGCACCAAAAGTTGATAATGGGTGTGATAAATAGAAAAAGAAAACCTGGAACCATCAATGATTTGTTATATGTGTCATTACCTGATGTCAAATTGCCATTTTAATGTAATAGATATCACACAATAAACACCACATATTGTACATTGTAATGAATGAAATCAAAAAGTTTACCTCACACATGAGTCATGTACCACAACTTTTTGTTTGAGAAATATCACATTATCTTGTAGTGGTTTAGGGTAAATTGAAACGGTGTAAATTGAGGATGGGGCCAGGGTGGATGTCAATTGCATTACAACAACTGACAACAATCTTTGGGTTGTTAAATGCAATTTGTCAACATTATGATCAAAGTATGGTTCACTACAAATGCATGTGAGTTACATTTGGCACCCTAGATTGAATCACTCACACTATGTGGTTTTCTTAATGTACCCTTTGCAAAGACACATGTGCATGACAATGTGATTTTCTTTGAAATCTTCTTTTGTTTTTTCTTGGGTGAAAAATCCCATTATCCCAAGCTCTTTGAAAAATCCAGATTAAGCAAACAATTGAGAAAGCAGATTCTAAATCAGGTCTGACCAACAGCCTAATATCTGCCATAATTGGCACTTGGGAGAAATTCTGCTGCATGATTAGGAGCTCTTTAGACTATTTGCCAGACCTCATGATGTCTATGTGCCAATTGCAAGCACTGTGAAAGAGCAGTTTAATGCCAAGAAGCTTAGGTTAAAGGCCAGAATCAGTGTTATTTGTTTTTGCATGAAAATATGGTTTTGCTCTTCTAAGATTCCATTTGAATTGTCTGAAACAAGATTTCTTTTTGGTCAAAAATATTCCAATTCATATTACAAGTATGTACTAGTGTTATGATTATCACGAATGCAATGCAGAATTCATCATCAGATCACTCAGTTCATTTAGTAAGCTCATCATAAATAACGCTGTTTGCAGCAAACCAACCTTTCATGTGTATGGTAATGCCTGGCAGCAGGGCATTATACCCCTGACCTGAGGGCAGAATTTCATGAAACCCCCATGTTTGGTCCTCTGTTTTATTTCTTGTTTTCGTATTGACTTCTCAATTCGTCCCTGGTTTTGCCAAACTGGGGTTCAGTAGTCCCAGTTGGCTGGGGCTACTTTACAAATAACTCTATCAAGTGGGGAATGTTTTTTGGTGGGGGGAACACTTTGTTTTGGGACGAGTAGATTCATGAAAAGTTAGCAATCTAGTTTTCACTTTTCATAATTTTCCTCTTCTAATCCACCTTATAGATGGTGGGAGCATCTTAGAAACCACCTTATACTAGTGGGACCCCTATGTGGTTGGCTGGCCCAAGTATATTAAACCTCTTGTGAAGTCACCCATCTCAATATTATTCTAGTTGAAGTGGGCTTGATTTCCAAAAAAAATGGAAACATTGCTACATTGGATACAACATTTTAGAAAACCTCATTTTAATTAAAATTACATAATTTATCATATTTAAAAATTAAAAACATTCTAATCCAATGTTAGAATGCAAGAATCATAATGTTTGATTCAAACTTCATGAGCATGTGCATTTTTACTATCTGTTAACAATCTTCAGTTTCATCCCATATGATATGCCCAATGGCGCTATCTACACATGAAAAATCACGCACTTGGTGAAGCTATGGCATTTGGACTTGTTTTGTAACATTGGGCTAATCTTGATTTTTAGATGGGCGGAATTAAAACTCATTGTGGACTTTGCAAGTGGTCCAAGGCCTTGTCATTTTTGAATATTATCTCACATCTTTCAGCCTAATCATAGACTTGTCTAGTTCAAGGATCTAACATGTCAAAAATATCACCTCGAACACCCTTCCTCAAACTTTCACGAGTTGCATAGTTCGTCGACACCTGTGCAATTCATAAGTTTGTCAATCTAGGAGTCGAACCCAACCCAACACTTAAACTTGTAATCTAAATTGTTGTAGGAGTCACCCCACAGTGATCTAGACTTGGGCCCCAACTAGACAAATCCCCATGCTTGAAGGTCCACCTAGAATGGGATGTCACTCCCCCTCTCACCTATTTAGTTGGGTTAAAACAAAAGCATTCCTTCTTCACACACATATACATGTCTTCATCAACCATAATGCTTAATTTCAGAGTTTTTGTGTGAATATTTTCTAATGTCACCAAAAACATTATGACATAATTAATTGATTGATTACCATACCTATGGATATGAGAGGGGTTTAGATTTAAGTTGTAGATGTGTAGGTTGTTAAAAGGATCAAACATTGCAAGGAATTTTTTTGTTGCGGGCATCAGTGTAGGCCATTACAAGGAATTTTTTTGTTGTGGGTGCTACCATTAGACCTTAAAAAAAACAAAAACCTTAAATTTAGAATAAAATGGGGTTCAAGCTTAGTATAGGCCCCATTTTTTTCATTTCTTGCTTTTTCTTTTCGCATTGTTTTCATTTCTTCTTCATGTTACTATCCTTTTCAAATTTTCTCCTCTTCATGCTTCTCTACTCCTTTTACATTGTTTTTTTCTCTTCACATTGCTTCTTTCACTTTGTGTTGCTCTACTTTGCTTTTCATGTTACTAAGTTCTCCTCTTTGTGCTACTTTGTTCTCCTCCTTACATTGTTGGGTTCTCCTCTTGACACTACTAGGCTCTCTTCTTCACATTGTTCTATTTTCCTTTTTGCATTACTAGGATTTCCTTTTTGTGTTGTTTTGCTTTCCTCTTTGCATTGTTCAACTCTCCTTTTCATGTTGTTTGGCTCTCATTTATGCTTTTATTTTCCTTTTTGTCTTGCTTGGTTCTTCTTTTCACACTGCTCTCTTCTTCAACTGTTTTCCTATTTCAGGTACAAGGTTTTTCATGTGCATGTTTTCCTCTTTGCGTTGTTATTGTTAGTGTGTTGTTATTTGTTGAAGAATCTTGTACTACCCCCCTGCATTCCTTCTTGCAAGAATCGGGAGTGGTTGAAAGTTGAAAATAAAAAACCTATATTTTTTCAGTAAGGTTTTTTCCCTTTTTTTTTTATCTCATGTATTTTGTTCTTTTTTTTTATTTTTTTTTTTTTTTGGTTTGTGGTATAAGGCTTGTTACAATTTTTTTTGGAAATAAACATAAACCCTTGTATTTTGTACAGTTTGATATTTTTGCTTACTTATTTTACAATATTCTCTTTTCGTTTGCTTGTAAATGTGTTTCAATTTTTTCTATGCTTGTTTTGTAGTTTTCTATATTTGTTTACTTGTAAATGTTTTGCATTATATTTGGTTATGCATAAAAGAACTATGATTACATCACAAAGCGACACCTTGTATTTGTTTTTTTAGTTTTTTCCACCATTTGGCCTTGTAAAATAGTTGTGAAAGATGGAAGGGTCAAATGAATTGAATAATCAAAAAATGCAAATATGCATATAGTTATTTACCTTTGCAATTTGTGGAGAGGGTGTGGTTAAAATGTTTAGTGTTACAATTATGTCCTCGTGTGTAATTCCCTTTTTGAGAATTGTTTTCAAACATGGTTTTGTTTGAATTGGTAGAGAAAACTAAGGAAACATATGTTTTGCCTTCGCAAAATGATCGTAGTTGTGCTATTGTTAATTTTGATTTGTGGATGTCCAAGCTTGCACATGATGTGTTTGTCTTGGTCATAAAATATTTGGGATTTGATTGGAAACCAAAACATGTTATTCTTGGTTTGTTTGAAGTTGCTGAAATTATAAGACAAGTGTTGGCTAGAAATCTTATTTAACTTTTAAATGCATATGGCTTGAGAAATAAGATCATAACATATGTGAAGGATGAAGGTTCAAATTTAAAAACATTGACCAATGCTTTGAAGTTTGTTGTTAAATGTGAGACTTTAAGTTTGGAGGAAAGCTTTTAGGGAAATTGCTTTGGTCATGTTTTTTCCAAAGTGTGCCAACATGCCACAACTATTGATAAAGTTTGTAAGAACTTGAAATATGCGTCAATTAAATTTGCCTAAGCAAAGTTGTAGAAATGCATTACTTGGGGAAAGAAATTTGGTAAAGGTCATCAAGGATGGAACAAAGCTTGCTTTGAATTTGGTTTGAAACCTAGGAAACTAAACATTCTAATGAAAACAAGGTTAGTTTGGTTTTTAGACATTCAAGTTTTTGTTCCATTTTTGCAAATCTTTTGTTTTTAGTTTATTTTAATTATAAGTTGTTTTGCTAATCCTTGATCTACTTCTATAGGTTCGCAAGTAAAATCATCCTATTTAAAGAGGCATTACAATTTAGGGTAGCAATTATCTTTTTTGTTATAGTCAACAAATTACAGTGAGGATTACTAGTTGTGTCCCTCCACCTTTAACTTGGCACATATTTCAAATAATTGTTGATGTTTTGTCTTTAGTTGTAAGTGTTTATGTGTTGAACCAATTTCGTGGGCATTGGTTACTTTTTGATGCTTTGAATGCAACAATCATTATGAACTTGAAATTTGAAGAAAAAATTGGAATTTCATTTAACTTGCATGATTTAATCGATGATGATTCTATTGTAGCCCAAGAATTATCATTGTTTTTAACATTTAAAGAGAACTATGTGGCGTTTGAGATGGTTTTTTTTCATTTTAAGAAGTATGAAAGAAATAGAACACATAACATGTTGTCCCTAATGTTAAACCCTAGATTTAAAAGTTTGAGGTTGGTTTCATCTTTTATTGGTTGAAAGCAAGTTGTTTCCATTGTGGAAGAGTATGACCAATGATCCTTCTTTCCTATGCTTTTGAATGCTACCACATCTTTCACCCTATGGAAAAATTTGGACTTGTAGTAGATATGCAAATTGATGAAGAAAATAGCTTGGATATTTTTGAGATGTCTGTTAGACTTATTGAGCCAACAAAAGAGGTGGTGAACAAGGAGTTGTTGATGTTTAGAAAGTTTGAAGTGGACATCAAAAATATTAAATGTCCTTTAAAGTGGTGGGTGAAACATGAGTTTCTATTTCTAATTGTGATATTTCTTGCTCATCCATTTTTTTGCATTGTTGGTTTTCAAATATAAACTGAAAGATTGTTAGAATTTGTTAGAACTTTTACAAATTTGAAGAGATTTTGCTTGCAATTAGATAATTTAGATAAGATAATCTTTGTTAGTAAAAATTGGCCTAGTGATCTTAAGGTGGGTTCTAGTTCACCTTTTTAGTTTGATAGAATTGATTGAATCTGATGTTGCCTTAAAGAAAAAATTAAAACAATATGAAGGCGAATTTGAGCAAGATGAATTTTTCGACTTGTAACTTGTAAAATATTTTAGAAAAAAAAATTGTTTTATCTTATTATCTAGAATGCTAGGTTATTCGACAAATATTAATGGTGACAAATATCTGGTCATATTGAAATTTGGCATTAGATTTTTATTTTTTAATGATATCTTTAAAGGATATTACAATTTATTTTTAAATTAAAAATAATTGAAATCGGTGGATAACAAATAGGTAGATAAGCAAAACTATAGGATTAAAATAAATGTTATATTTGCCCACCATTAATACATACCTACCTTTCACCCCAATTGGGGTATATGATAAGGGAACTCAAACCCTACCCATCTACTAGAAAAACATGTTTTTATACTTGAACCCTAACGTAATAAACAATTTTGAATCCTAATATACCCATACCCAATGGGTAAATAAATTGAAAAAGTTACATACCCTTCACACAAACAAATCAAAAACAACATACTCACACAACAAATTTGCCCCATATTTCAAAATTTCTAGCCTTGGGGAATGTTTATGTGCACATGGAACAAAACCATGTTTTCAAATCAAACCCTAATGTTCTTTTATTAAAAATAAAAATTGTCAAAAACTGAAACTGCAAGTTGAATTTTTTTCAAAAACCAAGCTTAAAAGCTACACCCTAATAACACGCCAAACGTTTTTTAATGTGAAAACCAAGATTGGAGGTTCCTTGAAGGAGGAACCAAACAACACTTATATAGGGTAGACCGGCTGATGACCAAATATTTAAGCACTCAGGGCAAACTGGATCCACAAGGACAGTTTAGGTGCATTTGACAGATTAACAATGGTTGAAAATGGATTAGAAATGACAAAGTGACGTCCCCCCAAAGTAAAGGGGGTCGAGAACACAAAACAACAAATCATCAAACATTACAAAGGCTGATTCTTGAACAGTTAAAAAATTTCTTGTATGTATGTTGCTTTCTCGCTATTAGAGTTTAAAGATGATTTGTAAAGCTTCAGGTGGAGCTCCTATAGCATTTTAAATCATTTAAATTGAATAAGAAATAAGAAAGTTATAAGGTTTGAAAGTAGGGGGGGGCCCAAAGAGAAGGAAAAAAATTGCATTTTGTAACTCTGAAAGTTTTTTTTTTTTTTTTTTTTTTTTTTCATTTGTCCTTTTCCTTTGTGCTTCAAAGATGATTTCTAGAGCTTGAGGTAGTGCTCCTATAACATTTTTAATCACTCAAAATAAAACACATATGATGAAGATATAAATAAGTGTTTCGTCATAAACAAGCAATCGATGATGGGCCAGTCTACCATATACTAAATTTTTGGATTGGTTTGATTTTCGATCGCATAGAGTTATTAAGTGCTGGTTACATGTTTACAATTGACACCAGTGTAGGTCTCACATTGACTTGTGATCATACCAGCTGGGTGTTTGCACTGGTTCCTTTGCAAATACTTTCATGTTAACTGGGTCCCCTTTACTACTAGGCGATTTCAAACAATTTCATATCAGCCAAGTCTGGGTAGCCAGGCTATTAAACATTTTGTGCAGCTTCATATACGTATACTCATGAATTGCACCTTTTTTTTTCCCTTCCAAGAAGGCCATCATAGATATGATGAGTACAGTATTTAGATGAACTGAACTGAGAGGGATCAAGCTCTTGAGTGTACCTAATTTCCCTCCTCATCTCAGCTTTTTCTTTCTAGTTTTCCCATTACCATTGTTGTTATTATTATTATTATAATTGTCATTAGCATTGTTATTATTATTATTATTATTATAATTATCATTAGCATTATTCTTCTATTCGCCCCTTTCCTTTCCCTCTTCTGTTTCCCTCTCTCTGTCTCTCTTTTGTGTAATGAAGCGCTTCTCTTCTCTCTCTCTCTCTGTCTCTCTCTCTCTCTCTGCAGCCCAGGTTTATGGTTGAGTTTACGGTCGTGTTTTAATCCCGCAGAGCTCTGCATGTTTGCAGTTTTCTGAAGGTATAACTCAGCTGCAGAAGAAGAAGAAGAAGAAATTAAGTGTGGTTGTAGCAGTTGTTGTTGTTATTGTTGTAGTTTTTGTTGTAGCAGCATATGTGTTTTTGTGAGTTTGATTTGGGGTGGAGGATCAACAGCAGCTTTGCAGACACACAAGTGCAGAATTTTTTTCCTGGAGCTCATGATTGCACCAGCTTATAGGTACAAACTTGAAGAGCACGTGGAAATGAAGAAGTAAATTTGCTGCAGCATGAAGATGATCAGATTGGAGCTGCTTCTTGCAGCTAGCTAGCTAGCTCTGGGTTTAATCTGTTTTTCCAGCTGCAGGAAGAAGAATGAAGCCCAAGTCGTCGTGGGTATCGAAAGATAGCAGGCTCTGGGAAGTAAAGAGTATTGTGCAATAATATTCAGAGGCGGAGATCAAAGAAAGGAAGCAGTTTTGTACATGATTATGACAAGGAGGATGAAGGAATTCACGTTGCCGCAGAATGGTCAGCTGCCGAGAACAGCGTCACTGAAGAAGCATCGTAGTATGATCACTGCTGCACAGTCTCCCTGCAATGTCGACGCCGGCGGCTGCGTGAGTACGCTCTTCCACATGTTCGACTGGAATCCCAGTGGCAAGAAGATGAACAGCTCCGCGACCAAACGTCTACCTTCACGTAAGTTATAGCAGAGCAGCTGATCAGAGCTCCAAACTCCACTACCCATCATCGAATATTGCATGAGCTGCTGCTGCTGCTGCAATATTTCTGGTTTTTGTTTTGTGTTCTGATGATGAAGATCGAATGCATGAACTTCTGCTGCTTGTGCTGCTGGTGCTGCAATATTTCTGTTTTTTTTGTTTTCTGTTCTGATGACTCTTCATGGACCTAATCAACGTGGGGTTTTGGTTCTGTGAACATTATTGCAGAGAGACTCGAAGACGAGCATTACGTGAGAAGAGAAAGGAGCTTGAAGGAGCAGAGTAGTAGTTCAGAATCTAGCAGCTGCAAGTCACGCGAAGAAGATGACAACTGCAGCAAGCGGGTGGTGGTGCCTGGGGTTGTAGCGCGACTCATGGGGCTTGAATTCCTGCCTGAGAGTACAACAGCAGCAGAAAATTCTTCTTCTCAAGGACTTGATCATCTGAAGCTCCGGCCGCAGCAGTTACCATCGCCGCCGCCCATGACCCCAGTATTGCTGCAGGAGCTTCTACGGCAAGAAGCAGGCTTCAAAGATTCCAAGAAATCATTACTCAAACAAAAACATCCCCGCGGAGTCCCATTCTCGACTAGAAAACAGCAACAACAACCATCGTCTCATGAGTACCTGCGGCAGAGACATGAAACTGGAGAAGAAGAAGAAGAAGAAGAAATAGCTCCTCCATGGAGGAATAGAAAACCTCGACACATGAGGAGCATCATTGGAGCTGCAACTGAAGATGCACATTTCGTCGATACAAGAAGAATCCGTAAACCTGCACCACCCCGCCGAAAGCCAGAGCAGCAGCAACAACCAAAGCGACCTTTTCTCTCCCGTCTCCAAGCTCCTCCTGCTGCATTGCTTCCTTCCAAGGCTCAGAACCAACAGCTTCTGTCTTCTCCGATACGATCTCCAGCTTCTTCAAGCCTTGCAGGTCCGAGCAAGCGTATGTTGTTTGAAGCTGCGGCAAAGATCTTAGAGCCGAATATGCAACCCAGTTCTCGACGTCACCTCACGGCCTCACCATCTCAGACGAGCCAGCACCAGGGTGCAAGTTTTGGTCATCAGCTGGCGCGGCGGCGAGGTGGGAGTCATGGACTTCCACTGCATTCAAGCAAGGTTTCAAGGACAGAATCCATGGCTCGAAGCTGGAATGCGCAAGAAGATGCTCCCGGGGAAGGGAGGCGCATGCTCAGAAGTCAGCAGCAGCAGCCTTCTTGTCGTCCTCCTCGTCGTCGTCGTCCTCAACCAGCTTCAAATCTGAGCATTGGAGCTGCTGAGCCTCAAACCAACTCTTCAAAACTGCATGTTGAGGTCGTGGGTATTGCAGCAGCAACCAAAGCTTCTTTGAAAACTAGTTTCGGGAGGAAGCAGTCTGGATCTGGCAATAATCAGTACTCAAGGCCATCAAAGTCTGAGACGACTGCTGTTGCTTCTAGATCCCAATCCCATCAGGAAAGGATCATGGATCAGATGCAGCAAGCTGCAGGCAGCAATGAAATGCTGCAAGCTCCCGATCAAGCTCTTGCTACTTCAACTGAGATTCTTCAGCTTGCAGACCATAATGAGATCATCACCACTGAAAACTACTCCAACCCAAATCCTTCAGTTGCAAAGCTGGAGCTCACATCACAGGAAACAGCAGCAGCAGCAGCAGCAAGAAAGGAGGAGCTTCATGAGGTGGAGGTGGAGGTAGCAAGCTGCTGGCAGAGTACACTGGGTGTACAAGAAGAAGAAAAAGAAGATGCAGATTTCAATGTGAATATTGATGATGATGACGGTTGGAGGAGGAGATCTGCACAGATGGTAGTTGAGCCAAATATTGGCAATGAAAGAAGAAAATCAGATGAGCCACCAAGTGGTGGTCATGGATTCAGGAAGATGGCAATGTGGGCTGGCAGATTCAGAGTTCAGCAGCAACCTGGAAAGCAAGAGTCTAAAGAGATTGGATTGCAAGGGAACCGGGTTTTCCCATTGGAGAAAGCTGTTCAAGGGGGGTCATCTCAAGCTGATTTACAGCAGCAGCAAGGAGGAGGAGGAGGGCCTCATATGACTTTGGTGCTTGCAAAATCCATGGCTAGAAGCTTGCTTCGTTACAGTCGACTCTTTGGTTTGCCAAAGGTAATTAACAACAAGAAAGAATCTGAGGAAGCCCACAAAAAGGGTGGGGATGAGGATGGCTTAGTCCTGCTGAACCATAGACTAACAAGAAATGTCCTGAATATGAGGCCCATACTCAAGCATCAAAGTGCAGGCTATGGTGATGATGATGATGAAGAAGAAGCTCCTCCTCAACCTCCTGGCCAAAAAGCTGCTTCTTCCCACACCACTCTTGTCCTTACCCCTCTGCAAGAAGGTGGGATTCAGCAATGTGATGACGATGGAGCTCTGAATCTGACAACAGATGGAGGTGGAGGAGGCAGGGAGGAACAAGCAGCAGTGCAACAACAACAACAACAACCTGAAGCAACAAACTTGGGAGGAGGAGCTTTGGACACAATGAAATCAATAGACAGTTTGAATGTTCGTGGTAATTTGTCACCTTGCAATGAAAGCCTGCAAACCTCCCCATCATCATCATCCTCATCATCATGTAACAGGAGAAGGCTTGAAGGAAGAGAGGTGGGTTCACCACGAATGATGACAAGGAGTATAGATGAGGTGTTTCCTGAACTCCCACTGGAGGTGATGATCAACATGGATGTGAGGACTCAGAATGATCAGCCAGATTCAGCTCAAATCACAACTGATGTGACAACAATGACAACGGCAGAAGAGGAGGAGGAGGAGGAGCAACTTCTCGGGTTTGAATCATCACAAAGAAAACATCAACAATCCTTCAATGATTGTCAGTTGAGAGGAGAGCACTGCCATGTGTATAGAAGAAGTAGAAGCAGCTTGTCTGGAAGCCCAAATGGAAGAGATGTCTGGGTCTTGAGTGAGGGAATAAGAAGCCCAGATGTGTTTGTGACTGAGCACCATCACCTTGGGATGTTCCCATGTAGTCCATTGATTGATTACGAAACTGTCTTTTTTCCGGAGCAAAAAATCCCTTCCAACTTCCAGCATTTGTTTGCCATGATGGCTTCTTCTTCTTCCAACAGCCCTTTCTTCAATCAGGAGCTCAATGGTGGATGCTGCACCCCACAAGAGAACCAACCAAATCTTGAATATTGTGCACAGCAGGAGCAGCAACTGGGTACTTTGTTTCATGAAGGAGACAGTCCAGTAGTTTTTGCCATGCGATTGAACAGCGCTGAATGTCAACTGGTTGGTTTAAGCTCTGGCATGGATGATTGTGGGCAACCTAGCCCTGTATCTGTGCTTGAATCCCGTTTCCTTGATGAATCCCCCATGACAACCCCAGAGGCAAGCCTTGCAGGTCAGTTAACTGTCTAGCATACTGGAACTTCATCAGGGATGGCAGATTTTGCAGTTAGGAAATGGAGGGTTTAGGGGTTTAGGGTTTGCAGACAGGAAAATGGAGGGAGAAGAAAATTATCAGAAGTTGAGTAAGGTTAAATGACTGATTAAGAGGGATTTGCACTTTTTTTGCAGAATCTGAGCAACAAGTTGAGAAAAGGGATGTGAGAACTTATGGAGTTGATTGGGGAGTCCAAAAACAAAAACTGGATAAAAGGCATCAACAACCACATGCACCAGCTTTTGTGCAATCGGAAACACAAAGTGCCTTAGAAAGAATTGAGAGAGAGAATATCAAACAAGCTATTTTGACAATTTGTAGGTCTTCTCGTGTTGATGTCTCAAGGCTCAGATTGGAGGAGTTTCAGACTACAGTGCAACAGGAAAGTCCACAAGATGAGAAGGATTATGTCCGCACAGTTCTTGAAGCCTCTGAGTTCTGGGAACTCAAAGATGCAAGCTCATCATGGAACACAGTTGTGCCTCAAACCCAGACTAGTCTTCCTGCAGAAGCACTTGATCGTTGTTTGTTTGACAGATTGGAATTCGAGAATATTGAACTGAGCAAACAGACCACCAGTTTTCAAATGGAATCAAAGCTTTCAGGTAATGATGACATAGCTCACTGCTGCCAACATGAACAAAAAACCTACTCCCAGCGACAACATTGCAACAACAGAAAGCTGCTCTTTGATAGTGTGAATGAGGCACTTGGGTTGAAATTTGACTATGGATACAGTTCCTGTGAGCCATGGATGAATCTCCGAACGTCAGTGAGACCCAGGAGTTTTGGCCCAGCATTAGTGGCTGATGTTTATAGCAAGGTATGCAAATGGAGGGAGCTTGCTACTGCTGATGATGATTTAGTGGACAATTTGATTGATCATGACATGAGTGTTGCAGGCGGCAAGTGGACAGATTTTAGCCAAGAAATCGTGCAAGTTGGTCTTGGTATCGAGCAGATGCTTTTGAAGATCATGATTGAGGAACTTGTCGATGATGTGTGTACCATCTCCAGATTATAGGGCAAGCACAAATCTCCGAAACAAAAAAACCCTCTAAACTGGGCAGGTATAGTCATTCAAATCATCTCTCTAGATCACTGGTGGACACACGGGGGCTAGATTTTTCAACCAGGTCGAGTTTCAATCCAATATTGATCAACTTCTGGTACTGAAAACTGGGAATTGGGTATAATAGCTATTTAGACAACAAGATTTCAAGGCTTTTTGTTTGTATGTAGAGTACAATTGTGGTGTGATTTTGTGCAGCACACACACACCCGCCCACACACCCACCCAAAAGATTGTTTTTACTCATTTTGTGTGCCATAAAAGGCTTGTAAGAAACCCTAGTGCACATGAAAACCACTTACTGAACAAATTGTACCAAAACACACTTTGATCCCTTTCATGTATGATCTGATGTCGGACATATGGAGCTGCTGTTTCTTTTCATGGGCTGTTCATGCCCCTATTGCGAAGCCCAATGCAGATCCAAGGCAATGCAACACAGGAGTAGGCAAATTGTTTTACAACTTTGTCATGGATCAATCCTAAGCTTTAAAAAGGGTGCGATTCATGTCCCAATATGGCCATGTGTAGAGCATGAATAATATTAGTTTCCATTGCTATTGTCAATGCAGTTTTTTTTTTCATTTGTTGATTTAAAAAGAAATCTCAAAATGTGGCAAATCTGGGTCATGAAATATCCTTTGCATAGATCGAAATCAGATTTTTTAAGCTGAAATTTTGCAAAAATTTGCCAAAAATAAAATCACTGATACTGCTAATATGGATGATTTTATTTGAAACTACTAAATTACGTGATTTTATTTTTGGGATGTTAAATAACAAAATATGAAAGTCAAAGGGATTTATGGTTTTTATATCACAATGTAATCTTGCCCATAGTATCAAAGGTCAAATTAATAAATGTTTGAGAAAACAATATGGGTCAACACCACCTTCATACCTTTTCAGGTTCAGAAATAAATTAAATTACTTTTTTGGAAATCTAGAAAAAAATTTAAATTATATTTTTGAAATGTTGAAATTTAAGGAAATTACAAGGGAAGGTAAAATGCAAAAAATGGTGGAAAGCTAGGAGTTTCTTCCTCGAGGCTAGAAGACCATTGCAAAGTGGGCATCCAATAATTGACAAGGTTTCTCCATCCTATAATTTGATGGAGCATTATGTCTCCCCAATTTTGCCAAAAAGATATAGTAAAAATGTTGTAAAAGGTCTTGGTATGTTAGTGGTTCAGAGTCCAAAGAAGTTGCCTATATTTAGGCCTGAAATTTCATAAATTATATTTTTCAGTATCAAATCGAAATTTGAAAAATACAATAAGTATTCTTCACCTGAGTGCCAAACCTGTAAAAGGCACTAGGTATGTTTATGAAAAAATTGAACTGAAAATTGATCTGATGAGTAAAATTCCTTGCTTTTTTTCCCCTGCCATGGCACTTTATGTATGGTAAAGCCCTTGGAGCAAGGCATTCTCAAAATGAGCACCCTTCAGCTCCACATTGAGCGGCGCTTATTTCAGGAACTCCTTGCTCCACTGGGCATTCCCTTGATTTTCTAAATTATCCTACTTAGTTTTATTTAGAAAACTAGTCGAAACTGTTTTTGTTCCTCCTCTGGCGGGACACCAGCTCTAAGTTAATGCAGGTTGCCAAATCTCTCAAATTTTGGCAAATTTGACTGATTTATGTCAGTGTACTGGGTTGCATTGTATAAGATTTCCTCCTCGGCAACAGTGGGCGTTGTGTTTCTTGTGTGGGCTTTTACACCTTTCATAAAGCCCACCGAATTCTCATAAAGCCTCACCTCCCAAACAATAAATAAATATATTAGAGTTTTCTTCACCTCAGAGCCAAACCTGAAAAGTCACCCTGTCTTTGGGTCTCCTTTCGCCCTCAAACCACTCTTTCAATAGGGTACACAAAGTAATTATTTTTTCTTCAATATGGGTATGAAATGCTGAAACTTAGCATTTAATGGAGAAGATTCGAGAGTAATAGTAAAGGTAGGAGCAGTATCAAGTGTAAATCATTTAGATTTACACGGATTTTTTCTTACACTGAAACTTGTATTTTTTATACACTTACATGCGAGCATCATCAAAATAATTGAAATACATTTACACAACCTTGTGTAAATTAACAGGGCCATGTAAGTGCTAGGTAAAAAAATAGGGTTTCAAGGGCAGGGAGTGCGGTTGCAAGTTGCAACATTGTAGCTACTCTCATCAAGCTTCCTATTGTGCTATTGCCAAGAGCTTTGTGGCCTCAACATCATTTGAGCTACCCCCCCACCACATGAGGTTTTCTTTTGCTTTAAAAGAAGACAAGAAGATAGAAGACTTCTTTTCGTTGAGAGTTCTTCTTCCCCCCCTCCCCTTGTCCAATCTTGTTCCTATGTGTTGTCTTGTGCAAGTTCTCATCCAGAGTTCTTGCTTTCCCCCTTGTGTGGTCTTGCTCGTATGCATTCTCTTGTGCAGGTTGTTGGAACATAAACATGAGCATAAGGTGAAATGTGTTGATGAGCTCCACCAACCTCACAATCGCCTTTGGAAGTGAACAAGATTGCCCACCCCCCTACCCTTGGTATGTTTATTTTTGGTTTTGCATTTTTGTGGATAGTGTTTGTTTAAGGAATTGATTTGTGGTTTGTAAGTTTTCACTTACAATGTAAGTTACAAGTCGCCCCCCCCCTTTTGTGTGGTCTTATTCTTATGCATTGTCTTGTGCAGGTTGTAAGACCACGGGACCAGGAGCGCTTCATTGAGCTCCACCAACCTTGGTGCACATCAATCTGGAGGTGGGCAAGACCTATGCACCCCACCTTGGTTTTTTTGTTTCTATGTTTGCATTTTTGTGGGTGGCCATTGTTTGTGGAACTAGTTTGTAATTTTTAGTTTGTATTTTTCTTGCATTACAAGTTGCAACTCCTTCCCCGCCCTTTATGTGGTCTTGCTCATGTGTGTTATCTTATGAACACAACTTGGAATGCGTTGATAAACTCCACCAACCTCGTGCATTCCCTTTAAAGGTGAGCAAGACTTACCTTACCCCTATTGTTGGTTTGTTTTTTTTGGAATTTTGGGTGGTCTTTGTGTTGAACATTGAATGTCAACCTTGGCATTGCCTTTAGAGGTGAACAAAACCTATCCACCCCCACTATTGTTCGTTATTTCATTTGTGTTTGCATTTGGATTACAAGTTGCAACCTACCCCCCGTCCCCCCTTGTGCAATTTTGATCATATGCATTGTCTTGTGCAGGTTGCATGAACATGAAGAAAGTCATGTGGGACATCAACCTCGCAATCATTCATCTGGAAGTGAATAAGATTTTCCCACCACCCTCCTTTGGTCTTGTTGCTTGTGCTACGTAATGTTCACCATCATTGCAAGCTTTAGTTCCCCCCTTGGTGTAATCTTTCTCCCCACCTTATTTTTTGTGTGCAAGTCACTAGAGCGCATAAAGCATAGCAATGGTCATGGTTGGTCATAAATCGGCACTGGCTAAAGGTGAACAAACCATTTTGCTCTTAGCCCCCTTGGTCTTGCTTTTGTGTGTTGTCTCTTGTGTTGATGATGGTCTTTTTATGTTACTAATGGTTGTTATACCCCAATTATGGTCTTGTTCCCCCCTCCTTATTTCATGTGTGCAAGGTGCAATAATTAAAATTCAAGGTTAAAATAACAACAATAAATCAAGTTGTGGCAAAAAGGTAACAACAATAGATGAAATATTGGCAACAAACAATAACAATAACAAATCAAATTGTGGCAATAGGACTACAACAATAAGAAATCAAATTGTGGTAGCAAGTTAATAACATGGTTAGATGACTCACATTTCACATTTTGAAGAGTTCACATCTTACACTAGTTATATGACGCGCTCCCAAGTCACGGGGTGAGACCAAGTTGAAGGTCTCACAAAGTCAAGTTGCGGAATCAAGACTTGGTAGCACGCTCCCGGCTTCCAACTCTAGAAAGGGGTAGAGGGTCGAGTTGGGAGCCCCGGGATTAGACTAGGAAGAGA